>TBL_comb47_HYPODRAFT_10005110_pt1 | contig 14777 bp, 10 predicted proteins | sample TroBogypolimnion_40_FD_10682 | JGI IMG/M metagenome (IMG submission 10682)
TCGCCCCTGGCCCGGGCCGCATCCAGGAGGCCGGGCTGGGGGGGATTCTCGATTTCCGACCGGAAAGGGATCACGTAGTGGTACTTGAAGGAATCGGGGTCGGCTCCCAGCAGCATGTTCCAGGCGAGGCGGGTGGCGGGCACGGCCACCACCGGTTGGCAGCCTCCAGGGGCCTTCCACTGGGGCATGGCGCTTTCGGCCAGGTCCTGCCGGAGGGCATCGATGCCGAGGACCAGCAGCCGCCGCTCGCTGGCGGGGATCCTGGCCGTTTGGGGCGCCATCCGCCGGAACAAGTCGTGGGGCAGGTGGAGGAGCAGGGCCAGGGTCAGGGCGCCTCCGGCCAGGCGCCAGGCACTGCGCCATTGGGCCTGGAAGCCCCTGGCCAGGGCCCAGAGACCACCCCCCAGGAACAGGGCCAGGGCCAGGCCCATGGGCAGGTACTGGAGCCCCTGCACCATACCCATCGCCGTGGGGACATCCAGGTAGAGCAGGCCATGCACCCAGAGGAGGCTGCCCAGGCCGATCCAGAGGCCCGGCCTGAAACCCAGGTGGTGCTCCAGCGAGTCGTGGATGCCCACCCGCTGCCACAGGAACAGGATCAGGCCCGCCAGGAGCCCCAGGCCCCCGTAGGCGGCCAAGGCGAATAGGGCCCACTCCGCCACGGCCTCCAGCATGATGCCGGTGTAGCTTAGCTGGGGGAGGAAGGGATGGGGCGTGCCCCCCACCATAAGCAAGAAGCGGAAGCCCAACAGAAGCCAGGCGAAGGACCAGATGGCCAGGATCCCCAGCATCCAGGTCAGGCGTGTCCGCAGTCCCGCTTTCATAGCGACTCCAAAAAAACGCCCCCAGCTGCGCCAGGGGCGTTCCAATAGCATGGCTCGAGTCTAGTCGAGGGCGACGACCTTGGTGACCGTGGAGGTGTTACCGCTGTTCAGGTAGGTTGCCGTGACGGTAACGGCCGGATAGGTGTTTTGGGTCGCTGGGTCGGTATAGCTCTGAACGGCGCCGACGTTGACGATGCCGTTGGCAGTAGGAGTGCCCGCAGCAGCGACGTAGGGATTCGCAGTCCCACCGTAGGGGTTCTTGGCGGCAGGGTACTTGTAGTTGCTAAGGGAAAGCACAGCAGTAACCACAGTGGAGGCCGTTGGGGGCGTACTGCTCTTCTGGCGCAGGTCGTCATTGACGCGCGCCAACTCACCCGTGATGTTGGCGACCATCGCCTGGGTGGCCTTCGCCTTGGCCTTTTCGCGCTGGCCCAGCAGAGCTGGGATGGCGATGGCGCTGATAATGCCGATGATCGCGAGGACCAGCAGCAGTTCGATGAGGGTGAAGCCTGACTGCTTCTTCATGGGCGTCTCCTTGGGAATGGGCCGAGGCAAGGTTATCAAGTCTCATGCCAGGGTGAGTCGATCCTGGATTTTAGGTCATTGGTGCAACGGGGAGGAGAAATACTTACGTGCTTGATCGCAAAACGACCAGGGAGACCCCCGACATGCCGCCCCTGCGGGGCACTAGGGTGACGCATCGGGGCCATGTGGAGTGTCGCCTTTCCCCCAAACCAATCCCGCCGTGGTCAGGATCAACACCACCACGGAGATGAGAGCCCACCCCAGGGGCAAACTCTCAGGAACACCCACCCAGCCGGATGATGAGGGTTCCCAAGTCACCGGTCGGGATGTTATCAGGGTGGGAGGCCGGGGCGAGGGGGGGGCCAGCAGAATGCCGGAGGGTTTGCGGGCCAGTTTCTGGCCCAGCGCCGCTGGAAACGGGCCGGTTAGGGCGGCCGGCACGGGGAGCACCCACAGGGTCCGCCCCAAGGGGTCCACGTAAGGTCGGGCCCCCTGGAAATTCCTGGCTTGGGGCGAAATGGTGATCACGGCCTGGACCCCGATCCGGCGAAGGGCGTCCATGATTTTCTCCGGATCTTGAAACAGCAGTGTCTCCGGCAAAACAACCCGCCAGGGTAGCGACAACCCATAGTGCTCACGACTGGGTCTGCTCGGTTCCATCGGCTCATAGATATGGGCGGCCTCCAAGCCAGCCAGAATGGGAGCGTTTCCCACGAGGCCAAGCACCGGGAGTGGCAGTGGTTGCATCATGTCAAAGGGACCGACGAGGGCCACGCGGCTGCCGGGGAGTAGCCCTGTCATTGACGCCATTCGCCGGGTCTCCATGGCAAGCCTCTCTGCCCCGAAAGGATGGGCCGCCTCGAGAGAAGGCCAGATCTCAAATGAAAGCCCCCGCAAAAAGACTAGGAGGGACAGTCCAGCTATGGTGCCGAGCAGGAAGGGGCTTCTGCGCGGGAATGACTCCTGGAACCTCAGGAGTAGGCTAGCCAGGGCTAGGGGGCCAATGAAAATGCAGATCTTCCAGGTCCACCGGAAGCCGGCCAGGGGACCGAAACCAAGATGGCGGATCGTGGGGTAACTGGCAGCCCCCATGAAGACCAGCGCGAACAAGAAAAAGACACCAAGGGACCATTTTCGGCGCTGCCAGAGAGGCCGACAAAGGAGGACCAGGGCCGGCGAGAAGAATATCCCCACTCCTGTCCAGGATATGTTGGCCCAGAGTTGGAAATCCCGGGTGTAGAGCAGGTTTCCAAACAGGGTCCCGTGCAGCACGGCACCGAGGGTTTGGGCATGACGCAGAAGATAATAGGAATCCCCTCGGTCCCCCATCCAATCCTGCGTGCCGTCAAGCGAGAGCATTTTCAGGTATAGCAATGGAATCAGCGCGGGAAGTTGGGCCCATAGAAAGGGCAGAAGGCGCCGGAAGTGGGATCGATGGGGTTGTTCCGCCAGAGCCCAGAGCAGCAGGATTCCGATGCCCAGGACATACATCTGGGCGTGGGAACTGACGAAAAATCCAAGGCTGCAGAAACCGATCAGCAACCGTTCCCGGCGAGAACTGCGAAATTCGATTCTGGAGACGATCCGCTGCAGAAGAAAGGCCAGGGCCAGGAACCACGGATAGCAGCTGAGGTAGTTGTGCCAGTTGAGGCCAAGCAGCAAGGGACCCGGAGCGAGCATGGCCAGGAGGCCCCAGGCCATGCGTTCCGATTCAGGTCGATCCAGGGGAGCAAAGGACCTTGCCACCAGGGCCACCGCGCTGAGATGCATCCAGGTACTAACTTCCAGCAGTGCCAAGGGATGACCGATGAAACGCGCCACAAGGTTGGCCAAGTGGTAGGGAACATAAAGGACGCCGACCTGTGCGTTCTCCCAGGGTGACCAGCCCGAGCCCAGGCTCCAAAGCATCCGCAGGGGATGCCCCCCTAAAACCGCATCCGTGTGCGCCTTGATGAGCGGGAGGAAATACATCCAGTTGTCATCGGTGGTTGAGAATGGAAAAGGCCGGATCCAGTTCCCGAGGAGCACCACAGCGCTCGCCAGGAGGACCAGAAACCCAGGGCTTAGCAGGCGCGAGAAGTGGGACTTCTCCGAAGCAGTCGCATTTTGCTGGGCTGAAACAGGGCTGGGCATCTTACAACCTTGGGACTTGTCGGGCCCTCAGGGCAAGTCCCCGTGCCGTGAAAACCGCATGAGGCAACCACGGGGTCATTACTTGGACACTTGGGAGCATCCGGGTCATGGGCGAAATATAGGACTAGGAAGAGGGCATAACTTGACGGGGTAATCGCGAGAAAGGACCTGCAAGTGTCCGGAGACCAGGCGACTGGTGGTCAGGATTTGATGCATGGCCATGGGCTTCACCAGCGTCACGGTATAAGCAGTCGACGGGGCGTACTGCTTCAGGTGAAGGGCTGATATATCCTCTTCCGGGATGTGCAATTGATCCCAGGTTATTACGACCTCTAGAATGTGGGCAGGATGGGCCGATAGAAAGGCCGGGCCGGTCCGTCCGAAAATCTCCGGAGTGTTCAGCCCCATCAAATCCACCACGAAGGAATTCCCGAAATACCTAACAGCGCCAGCATCCACCGCCCAGAAATTAGTGCTCTGGGGGAACTGAGCCAGCCAGCAACCGACCGCCACCTGCACGTCGTCGATGTTGTGGGCATCATTATCCAAATGGTGGAACCTCGAAGGCCATGATGCGAGCATGCCCAAGATCCAACTCATAATGAGTGCCCAACGTACGAATGGGCGGAGCCACTGGGTGAGCGTTAGCCCAAGATAGGTCATGCCGATCAGCAGCAATGGAAGTCCGACAAGGAGGTATCGCCTATGGTAATAGGTCGGAATTTCTCTGGGTTCGATTAAGGCACTGCATACGGCGATCAATAGGAGACCCAGCGCTCCTATCCAGACGGGGCTGCAATCCAGGCCGGTCCGGCGCTGTCGATACAGCAACCAGATCCATCCGAGGAGAACAGCCCCCAAAAGCAGAAGCGGCGCGGGAACGAGGCTCGGTAGCATCACCGTCATCCCACGACCCAGGGATGCGGCCTTCGGCCAGAGCCCCTGAGTGACTTTCTGGTGAAAGGTTGAGGGCATGAACGACCCAGCAACCCAGTCATTGCGACCAAACATGAGCCCGTACCCAGCCATGGCCCCTAGTAGGGCGATCCCGCTCCATCTGAGGCGTTCCTTAATTGATTTCCCCCGAGCCTGCAGAAACCCAAGCAGTGGAGCCAGGATCCCTACCTCGGGGCGCGCAAAGGGCGTCAGGAGCGAGGCGATAAATAGGACCCAGGTGTTCCTAGTGGAGAGTGCCCAAAGTTGCAGACCGATGCATACTTCAGCCAGGGGGACTTCCATGCCACTCACCGCAGCTGCGGCCAACTCTGGATGAAGGAGGATCACGAAAGTGGCGGTGATGCCGGTCTCACGGTCGATCTTCCCAAGCGCCAGACCGACGAATGCGGCCCCCGATGCGTGGAACATCCAGCCCAAGAGCTTGATCACGGTCACACGGCCCGCAATGGAGAGCGGGGTGCAATGCGGAAGTGCCATGACGACTGCCCATAGGGGGCTGGTTTCCCCCACGGTAGGAGTCCCGGGGTTGTAGGCGAGCATGTGTGCTTCTGCCAATGAGCGTCCGTACACCATGTGGATCCATGCGTCGTCCAGAGGAAAGCCGCGATGAGTCAAATAGCCCGGTACTATCGCCGTGACGATGGCCAAAGGCAGGATCGCGGCTGCCACGAAGAGAACAGATAGAACCCACGGGGATCGGGGGATGTATGCTTTCTTTTTGGGACAACCTGACATAGAAAGCATCCCTAGCATCCCCTCAGGCATAATTATTTGATGATTTGATAGGCGTGCCAGTATTTACCATCATTGATAGGTCGGAAGGGATGGAGGTTACCAAGGTGGGAAGCCTCGTCTTGTACTTTCCAGGGTCCACCGATGAGCGCCACGTCGGATTGCTCCAAGTCCGATAATCTGAGTTGGTTGGGGTACCATTCCAGCAGTTGGGTATAAGCCCTCTTCCGCGCGAAACGGACAAAGGCAGCGGGGTTGTCTGCAAATGTGGAGTTTGGGATTGCACCCTTTTCCACCTGCGCCAAGTCGCCGGCGTGCATGACGGCACGGGTAAGAAAAATGCTCCCGAATCCAATGAAGTCGAGGGTCAGCACTCTAGAATTGGTGGGAATATCCGCGGTGGCCTCCTGGAGGCCCGATGCGTCCTCGGACTGGAACCGTGACCAAGCCAGAACCGTGGCGACCAGGAAGCAGACTGCCACTGTCGAGACGGCCAGTTGGTAAAGCCGTTGCCACCATAGCCGTGTGGGCCGGGGAGTGGCAAGTACCATGGCCTGGAAGGCCAGGGGAATCCAACGCTGGGAGGCCCGGACGGTGTTCATCCCCTTGTCAGGCGAAACCAACCCTACCAGCAGCAATGCTGCGCCGACGAGGTAGATCCTTCGCTGGAACTGGCTCTTGAAGGTCGCCTCCTCCATGAGCGGCGGCAGTACTAGCACACCGACGAGGACGATTGCCATGACCATCTCGGGCCAGCCCTGTAGTGAACCCTGCACGCTGGCGCGGAGCCAAACCAGGGACAGGCGGTCCGCAAGGGAGTAGTTGTAGGCGATGGTACCTGAGGACTTAGGGCCGAAATCCAGGGCCATCCAAATGGCAAACCAGACAGTCACAGCGGCCAGTGAGATCCATTCGCTCGGGTTGCGCTGGGTGCCCTTTTTCCTCCTCCACTGCAGGGATTGCCATACCGCCAACGGCAAGATAAAGAACACATGTGACCAGACAATCAGGATTGTTAGGAATGACTTCAGATATATCGACAGGTCTTCCATCTGGACGTACCAGAGGAACAAAGACCAGGCGATCAGGAAGTTTCCGAAGCCCCAGTAAAAATTCAGGTTGAACGAGAGCACCAAGGCGAGCAGGAGCAAGGGGTATGGCGCCTCCAGTTTCCGCCCCAATCGCAGGAGCCCCCCCATTTGCAGCGCGAGTATCCCCAGCCACAGGGCTTTTCCCGCTACGAGAAGGGGCATGACCAAGCAAAGCAGGAGGAGGATGTAATAGTAGAAAGTGTTAGGGGCGAACCAGTTGATCTGATAGAGACCGTCGGCCCGCTTCAGGGCCCACCAGAAGGCCTGCACCTGATTCAGGTGCGGGAGGAGGTCGGTGATCGGAGGGACCTTCCAATGGAAGAGGAGTACGGACATCACTCCCAAGATGCCCAAGACGGTGATCGCATCAGCGTGGTGCTGGAAACGTCCCTGAAACACGCGGGCTCCTCGCTTGGGATTAGTAAAGGAACAAGAGGATGAAGGCCAGCATCGCCGCCAGGGTGACGGGATCGAGGAAAATCCCGTGGGCCTGTTCCTTATCGAAATCCTTCCTGAAACTGGCGAGGGCGGTCCGATGCATGCCCAACAAACACAGGAGGGGCGGTAATTCGGGCAAAGTCATGGTGCCATCGATACCCCGCTTGAGACAAATGGCGACAAGCGAGGTCAGGGCCAGGCTCCCAGCCAACCCGGCGCCCATTCCCATGGCGAACCTGTACCCTCGGTGGTGGTCCTCGTGGAAGGCAACCAACCCCTTGAGGCAATTGAGGAAATAGGCAAGGCCAAGTGTAAATAGTGATGCCCATGGCGTTAGGGGGATGGCCACCACAGGGAGGGCGCCACTCTGCAGCCTCAGCCAAAATCCGGCAGCGATGATGGCTTGCCGGGTGCCAAGGGATTCCTTGAGGCCGAGGGTATAGAGGAAATTGAGAATTCCATAGGTGCCGATCAATAACCCGAGATGCATGGGAAGTAGGTGAATTACTCCAATCAACGCGGCAAGCAGCAGTCCGGCGAGCGAAACCGCCTCCCAAGTCAGCAACTCACCGTTGGCGATGGGACGGTGGGATCTCTCTGGCCGCAACTGATCCTTTTGAGCATCTTTTAAATCGTTCAAGATATAGACAACACTGCTGGCCAGCCACCAGGCCAAGCTGGCGAGGGCAAGGGGCTTGATATTCATGCGAAGGCTGCCAGGGCCATGGAACAGCGCCGGAAGCCAGACGATGCCAACCTTGTAGGCCTGCATGGGCCGGACCACTACCAGCAGGGCTTTGAGTTTTCGAAGCATCACATCATGACTCCATAGAGTTCCTGTAGCGTCAAGTGCGGAGACTGGCAACACTGGAGTCATGCTGGAACAGAACGATGCCCCTACCATCTCTTGAGCAAGATCTCTCCGGTTGGGGACGCTTCCCGACAGCACGTTGCCGTGTCCTGAGGCCTGAGCGAGACAGAGAATTGGCAGACTGCGTGGGCGTGCTCCCCAGGGGGATGGGACGCAGTTATGGGGATGCGGCCTTGAACAAGGATGGCGGGGTTGTTTCCACTCAGCGCCTGGATCGCATGCTCGCTTTCGATGCGAATACGGGTCTCCTCGAAGCCGAGGCGGGCCTGAGCCTAGGAGTCATTGCCCAGACCTTTCTTCCGAGAGGCTGGTTCCTGCCCGTTACTCCGGGGACAAAATTTGTGAGCCTAGGCGGGGCGGTGGCCGGGGATGTACATGGCAAGAACCACCATCTGGAAGGATCGTTTAGCCGCCATGTGGAAGCCTTTGAGTTGCTCTGTCCCAACGGTGATCGGATTTCTTGCTCTAGGCAGTCGTATTCAGATGTATTTGAAGCCACGGTCGGTGGGATGGGCCTGACTGGACTGATTACCAACGTCCGACTCCGCCTTCGGAAGGTTGCGGGGCCTTGGATGTATGTTCGACACAAGTCGGCTAGTGACCTGGACCAGATCTTTCAACTTCTTTCGGACCGGGCTGCTCCAGAACCTTATTCGGTCGCCTGGATCGATTGTCTGGCACGCGGTCGGCATCTGGGGCGCAGTGTTCTGATGGTTGGTGACCATGCTGATGGTCCTGTGCCAGCCCCGAGGGTCACGCTGAAGTCCCAGTTAAGGGCCCCCATGGATCTTCCCGGCTGGGTACTTCACCCCTCCCTGCTCAGGGCTTTTAATGCTGCCTTTCACAGGTATCAGGCCCGAAAAACATTGCCATTCCTGACTTCCCCAGATGCATTCTTCTATCCCCTTGACGGCATCAGGAACTGGAACCGCCTGTATGGCCGCCAGGGTTTCGTCCAGTACCAATGCGTCCTTCCTGAGAAGGAGGCTTTTGCCGGTGTCCAGGTCCTGCTTGAGCTCATCAGCGCGGCTGGTGCTGCTTCGTTTCTGGCCGTCCTCAAACGACTTGGGGAAGGGTCCGAGGGATTGCTTTCTTTCTGTATGCCTGGCTTCACTCTGGCGCTGGACATTCCCTTCAAGGGTAAAGAGACCTTGGCATTGGTACAGTCCATGGATCTGGAAGTTGTCCGCAGAGGCGGACGTGTCAACCTTTGCAAGGATGCCTGCTTATCGCCGGAAACCTTCCGGGCGATGTATCCCAGGGCGGCTGCGTGGCGCGATATCAAGCGTCGGTTGGATCCTGACGGTTTGATCCAGTCTGGGCTTTCCCGTCGTATTCACTTGCTCGAGGAGGATTGATGCCAAGGGCTGTCCTGATTCTCGGCGCGACCTCGCCGATGGCTCGGGCCGCGGCCTACGCCTTTGCTGCCCGAGGGGATTGGCTCTTCCTTGCCTCACGCGATGAATCCGAATGCCAGAAACTGGCACAGGACTTGTTGATTCGATTCCAGACTAAGGCGTTCTGGGGCCGATTTGATGCACACCAAACTGAGTCTCACGTTGAGTTAATCGATAACGCAGCAGCAGCGCTCGGCGGATTGGATTACGCCCTTTTTGTGGTGGGCGATCTCGGCTCGGAACCCAACAGCCTAGAGCCGCTTGAAACTGCACGGTTGATTCAGACCAACTTCTTGGGCGTGGCCTCCGTTATTGGCGCCTGCGCGACCTTCATGGGAAACCATGGTGGATCGGTGATTCTTGGGGTAGGTTCGGTGGCTGGTGATCGAGGCCGGCAGAGCAATTTTGTGTATGGGGCCGCAAAAGGTGGACTTGCACTGTATCTCCAAGGGCTCCAGAATTTCCTGCATCCAAAGGGAATTCGGGTTGTGGCTTTCAAACCTGGGTTTGTGGATACAGGGATGACATACGGGAAACCTGGTGTGTTCCTTGTGGCAACGCCTGAGCAGGCTGGTAAATCCCTTGTCCGAGCCATGGACAATGCGTCAGGGGTTGTCTACTTCCCTTGGTTCTGGTGGTTGATCATGCGAGTAATCCAATTGATCCCTGATGTCATCTTTAAGAGGCTGAAACTTTGAAGAGCTCTGGCCAGTCGGTGGCGCTTTTCGATTTCGACGGTACCTTGACTCACCGCGATACGCTGCTTCCCTTCTTGAGGTACTGCCTCGGAACGGTAGCCTTTGGGAAAGTCCTAATCTCTCAGGCGCCATGGCTGTTGGGATTTAGAGCAGGCATACTTTCCAACCATGTTGTGAAGCAGCGCCTGCTAATAGCCTGTTTCAAGGATTGGAGGCTAGAAAACCTAGAGACCCTAGGTGAGGCGTACGCACGATGCACTCTTCCTCAGTTCATATTACCGGGGCGGGAAGCTATACTTCGCTGGCATTTGTCTCAGGGACACCGTTGTTACTTGGTCAGCGCTAGCCTTGGTCTCTACTTGCGCCCGTGGAGTAAATCGTTTGGATTCGAAGGAGTGATCTGCAGCGAAATGGAAGTGAGCTTTGAAGGCCTTATCACTGGACGACTTCAGGGAAGAAATGTGTTTGGCCCTGAAAAGGTAGTACGAATCAAGCAGGCCCTACGGTTGGATACACCCGTTGTGGATTTCGCATACGGGGACAGTCGGGGAGATTTAGAGATGCTTTCATTGGCTAAGTTCGCCTGGTACAGGGGTAGGTTTCGGGATGTTGAACCACCTGGGTGGATGGCTTGACTTATGCTTGGTTCAGGGAATCCATGAATTCCCTCGCCCCCAGACGCTTAGGACCGAGATTCAGGGCTTCAGGGGTGACACGGCGGGCTTCGCCCTTGCGCCACCAGGCGCCGGGGTAGTCCGACCACCCGCCCTCCAGGGGTTCGCGCAACCCTTGGTCCAGGGCCCTCAGACCTTCGGCGCGGTGTAGGCTGCTGGCGGCGAACACTTTTCCCAGCCGCAGGCGGAGGAGGCTGAGCTCCTGCCTGGGCAAGGCCATCGGCTACATGCTCAAGCACTGGACCGCGCTACCCCTGTTCTTACGGGAGCCTGGAGCCCCCTTGGACAACAACGTCTGTCTACGGGCCTTAAATCGGGCCATTCTGCACCGCAAGAACAGCCTGTTCTATGAGAGCGCAGGGGGTCCGGGTCGGGGACGTCTACATGAGTCTGATCCACATGTCCGAGGTTAACGAGGTCAACCAGTTCGACTAACTTGTGGCGCTCCAAAGGAACCACGCCCTTGCGGAGGAGGATCCGGAGGAGTGGATGCCCTGGAGCTACTAGGCCACCCTGAAGGGGCTAGTGTCCCTATAGCTCAAAGGAGCTTGGGTGATTTGGTTACAGGTGAGTCCCGATGACTCAACTAAAAACCTCTCGAATTTGGGCGCCCAAAGCTTTTGCACACGCCTGCCGAAAGCTTACAATCGATTAGATTCTTGGAGACGTTGGGGCACGGCCCCAGCGGTCCATACGGCGTGCGGTTTGGATTAGCGGTTCCCCTGTCTCTCACAGGTTGGGTTTGGTGTCAGATCGAGCATTGGTGAAGCGTGTGCCCATTTCGGCAAGGAACAGGGTGTCAAAGGTATTCGAAGTGGATGTTCATCGAATCGGCTTGGCACGTGCCGAAACGATTCCCCCCCATAATCGAACCGAGGAAGCCTGCTAATCCAGATTGACCCAGGCATTGCCGCGCAGTGGCACCAGCCAAGAGGTCACGGGCATAGTCTCCCGTTCCGCCAACACGGCGGAGTACCGACTGAGTTGGTCCCGGTAGGTTGCTAGCTCATCTTCTGCGAAAGCTTTGGAATGCTTGAAGTCCAGGAGGTGAATGCGGTCTTCTCCCCAGACGACGAGGTCGGCGCGTCCGAGCCCGCCACTGCTGGCTGCACCTGCGAGGGGCAGCTCTGTGCGACGGCGGTAATGTCGCCAACCCCTGGCTTCGAACTGCTCCAGGAAGCGCAGGGCGTTCTCGCGCGCATGGGCCACGGGCGGGGCGGCGTCGAGGCAGGCCTGGAAGGCCTCAGGATCCTCCCACCGCACCAGGAGATCGCGGAGGAAGGCATGCATGGCTTCACCCTCCTGGCGTGCCTTGCTGCGAGTGTCGCCGGGAAGGTCGTCATGAACGTCGGCAGGTAGGGCGGTGTCGGCCAGGGCCGTTCTCGCAGGCGGTGAGTTCGGCGTGTGGGTGACCCGTGTCGGCACGGGCACCGGCGTCGGCGCGACAGTCAGAGCTTTCCAGTCTGGGTGAGCGCCAGCAAGAACCTGACCCCACTTAGCCCAGGTCTTGAACTCACTGGGGGACTTTGGCTCCTTGGGATCCTTGGGCTCCTGGAGCAGGACACAGAGACGCCCCTTGGCGCGGGTGAGCGCCACGTAAAGCAGATTCAGCTCGTCGCGCTTTTGTTTGGACTCCACCAGGGGCTTGAGGTCGTCATAGGCGTGCCCGGTGAATTTCCCCAGCTTCCAGGCGAGCAGCAGCTCGCCAGTTTCGGGCTGGGTGCGCAGGTCCCCCTTGCGGAAACTGCGCGGGTTCACGTTGAGCAGGGGCAGGATGACGTCGTCGTACTCCAGTCCCTTGCTGCCATGGGCGGTCTGGATAAGCAGGTCCGCGTCTTCGACGGAGGCGGGCAGGTCGCCCCGCTCCAGGCCGTTCCGCTCATCATCCAGCAGGGCGTAGGCCACGGAGGGGCTGGCGGGCAGGTCCTGCAATCGGGCGAGCAGCCCGGCCAGATTGCGCCGTGCTCTCAAGGGTTCTAGCGCACCATGAACTTCCAGGGCGGCGATGGCCTGGAACAGGGCACCGTGGCGCAGTAGTCGACCCGCGATGGTCTGAGTGGAGGTCTGCCGAAAATCGAGTAGGAAGCTGGCGGCGTCTAGGTGCGCTTCCGGTAGCCGACCGGGATCCAATTGACCCAGACCGGGTAATCCAGGACGGCCTTCGCTGCCCTGGGCCAGGGTTGCCAGTTTGGCATCGGTGAGGCCCACCACCTGGCGCAGCAGCGCCGCACAGGGAATGGGGCGCTCGGGGTGGGCCACGGCCTCCAGGGCCGTCAGGATGAGCCGCACACCGGGGCTGTCCCAGAAGCCCTCCTTGGCCACCACGTAGGGCTGGATTCCTTTGGCTTTGAGGCGCTGGAGAAGACCCGGCAGGCGGGTGCGTTGCTTGAGCAGGAGCGCCCGAGTGCGGCTGCCGGACTTCACAGGAGCGCCGAGGGATTCGGTCCAGCCGGACTCCCGTGAGAGGCCCGATATCCAATCCGCCAGTCCTGGGAGGTCACCTGAGGTCGATGGCGCAGGTGTGCGCACCAACCCCACCGGAGACCCCGATGGGACAACAGGCACCTGGGCACCATGGAGATCGCCGACCGAGGGATCCAACTGGGGCCAAACCTGGTCCACAAAGGTATTGGCCAGGGTCACGATTTCAGGCGTGGAGCGGAAGTTGGCAGCGAGGCGGTAGGCGCCCTCTCCCGCTGCGGCCAGTCGGTCACGGAGCAAGTCGGGATCGCCGCCACGGAAGCCATAGATGGCCTGCTTCACATCTCCCACTCGCACCATGCGCTCAGCGCCGAGGGCCTCCAGGAAGGCATCCTGAACCTTGGAGGTGTCCTGGTACTCATCCACCAGGAGCAGCTTGGGCGCGGGGGTATCCAGTCCGTGAGTCTTCAGGCTCTCCAAGGCCTTGCGAACCAGGTCGCCGAAAGTGGCCAGCCCTTGGGCCTGCTTTTCAGCCTCAAAGCGCTGAAGCGCGTTCACCAGCAGGCAGCGCAGCCAGGCTTCCAGCGCGCTGGCCACTGGCTTGAGGGTTGCCATCGCGTCACGGAAGGCGTCGGAGTAATAGGCCGGGGGGGGATTCGAAACGCGCCCGCTCTGAGCTTGGGCCCAGCGGAGGTTCGTCTGCAGATCGGTTCCGTCGGCTGGAACCGGAAGGAGGTTCTCCTTCTTGAAATTGTGGAGACCCTTGCCGCTGGGGTGCTTGGCCAGTTCCTCATCCGTTGCGAAGGGTGCCAGTGCGGTCCGGGCTTCGGCTAGGGTACAGCTCAGGGCTTCCCGGTATTGGCTGGGGTCTTCACCCTTCAGGTGCCCAAGGGCATCGAGATGGTTGTCGAAGCCCTGGGAAAGCTCCTCCCAGTTCTGCTCGGCCCAGGCGAGCAGCAACCGGGCGGGCACTTCATCGGCATGGCCCGAGGGCAGGGTCAGCGCCTCGCGCACCGTCAGTCGCAGCAGCCTTAGCAGGGAGGGATGGCGCACATCGAGGATGGTGTTGTTGCTGCCCTCGCCTTTGCTCAGTACGCGCATGGCCAGGCTGTGGATGGTCGACACTTGCAGCAGCTCGGCCTCTCGTCGCACGCGACGCCAGAAGGCGCGAGCCTTTGAGGCTGACGCAAGCCAGGGCACACTCACCCAATGAGCGGCGGCTTGGGCTACCTCACCGGCGGACTTCTTCAGGTGCTGGATGCCGGGCAGGTCCTTGAGGAAGGCTTCGAGGTCCGTGGTAACGGGCGCTTCGAGGTGGGGCAGCAGTTGCTGCCAGGCTGCCTCATCCAAGGCGGACAGCAGGTCTAGGGGGCGGAGCAGTCGCTCACGGAGGTCCGCCGCTGAGGTCTCGCTGAAGGTGGTTGCCAGGATCTCCCAGGGTCGGATGTCGCCACGACCGAGCCGAGCGGTGACCAGCACAGTGAGAGTAAACGTCTTGCCGGAGCCCGCGCTGGCGCTTACGACCAGCGACTGATCGAGGATGCCGGATTCGCTAAGGACGAGGTCACGCATCTCAGTCCCCCCCGCCTTCGGTCTCGACAGTCACGTCCACGGGGCGCCCACAGAGGGCCGCCAACTGACACTGGCCGCAGTGCTCGCCAGGCGTGGGCGGGAAATCCCCCGACTCCAGTCGCGAATCAAAACGAGCGAGGTTCGTGAGCAGCCGCAGGCGCCAGGCTCCTTCGGGTCCAGCCTCGGCCAGGGTGGCCAGATGTTTGGTGAAGGGCTTGGGCTCATCCTCCTTCAGAGGAAACAGGACCGCCGTGGCCCGTTCGCCTGGATAGACCTGCTCTGCGAGGAGCATGTAGAGCGGAGTCTGGAGGTGGGACCCGAAGGGCGCGTCGTCTTCGGCGTAAGCATCGAGGTAGGACTTTTTTGAGGTCTTGTAGTCCACCACCCGAAGGAACGAGAGGCTGTCACTGGTCCAGCGCTCGATGCGATCCACCTTGCCGCTGA
>TBL_comb47_HYPODRAFT_10005113_pt1 | contig 14775 bp, 23 predicted proteins | sample TroBogypolimnion_40_FD_10682 | JGI IMG/M metagenome (IMG submission 10682)
TTTTACCGTTAATCACCACGGCGGCCGAAAAACAAAATTGGGGCGAGCCGATAGTAAAGGTCAGAGTGCCATCCAAAGGATCAACGACAAATAATTTTTTTGAGCCGACTTCGTTGTTTGATTCTTCTTCGGCTAAAACTCTATAATCAGGATAATTTTTAGCCACCTCATTAATCACTAAAGTATTAATTTCTAAATCCGCTTGCGTCACCGGCGAATTATCCTTTTTTTTAGTGGAAGCAACTCCCAGCGGTGAATAATATTTCAACATAATCTCTCCAGCCTGCTTGGCCAGAGCTAAAAGAAAATTTGTTGTCTCGTTGAAATTTGGCATAAATCAATTAAAATTCCGCGTTCTTCGGCGTGCGCGGAAACGGAATCACATCACGGATATTGGCCATGCCGGAAAGATACATAATCAAACGCTCAAAACCTAGCCCGAAACCAGCGTGTTTCACGGAACCATATTTTCTAAGATCCAAATACCAAGCGTAGTCCTCTTCTTTTAGACCCATTTCTTTCATGCGCGCCAATAATTTTTCCAAACGCTCTTCCCTTTGGCTGCCGCCGATAATTTCACCCACGCCCGGCACCAGCAAATCCATCGCGGCCACGGTTTTCCCATCGTCGTTCTGACGCATGTAAAAAGCCTTCACGCCTTTGGGATAGTTAATGACAAAAACCGGCTTCTTAAAAACCTGATCCGTTAAATAGCGTTCATGTTCCGTCTGCAAATCAATCCCCCACTTAACTGGGTAATTAAATTTCTGGCCGGACTTTTCTAATAATGTGATTGCTTCGCTATATTCCAAGCGCCCAAATTCAGACTTTAAAATATTCTGCAAGCGCTCCGAAATACCTTCGTCAATAAACTTATTGAAAAATTCCATTTCTTCCGGCAGTTCTTGCAAAATATAGGCGATTAAATATTTCAACATCTTCTCGGCTAAATCCATGTCGTCGTTTAAATCGGCAAAAGCCATTTCCGGTTCCATCATCCAAAACTCCGAGGCGTGGCGCGTGGTGTTGGAGTTTTCCGCGCGGAAAGTCGGCCCGAAAGTATAGACTTTATTCAAGCCCATGACTAAAGCTTCAGCGTTCAGCTGGCCGCTCACGGTCAGCCCCGCTTTCTCGCCAAAAAAATCCTGGGCATAATCAATTTCGCCTTTCGCGTCCAAAGGAATTTTTTTTAAATCCAAAGTCGTGACTTGGAACATCTCGCCCGCGCCTTCCGCGTCGCTCGTGGAAATAATCGGCGTGTGGATATAGCTAAAGCCTTCCTCCTGAAAAAATTTATGAATGGCATAGCTTAGCGTGGAGCGCAAGCGAAAAACCGCGGCAAAGGCATTACTCCGGCCGCGTAGATGCGCGATCGTGCGCAAGAATTCAAAGCTATGTTTCTTTTTCTGCAAAGGATAATCCGCTTCCGCTAAACCGATGATGGTAATTTTTTCCGCCTTAAGCTCAAAAGCTTGGCCCGCGGCCGGCGATTTTACCAGTGTGCCGGAAATTTCCAAAGATGAACCGATAGTCGTTTTCTCAATTTCCGAAAAATTACTGAGGCTGGATTCAAAAACGACCTGCAGGCCCTTGAAAAAAGAGCCGTCATTCACCTCAATGAAGCCGAAATCTTTGGACGAGCGAACCGTGCGCACCCAGCCCTGCACCGTAATTTTTTTATCTAAGTAAGCGGCGCTGTCGCGGTATAATGATTTAATTAAAACCTGAGACATATATTTTATGGGGTTAAGCGCTTAACATCGCGCGGCAAGAAACGGACTTCTTTAATCGTCGGGAGATCCAGCATCTTCATGACAATGCGATCAGGTCCGATGCCCACACCGCCATGATTCGGCACGCCGTAGCGGAAAAAGTTCAAATAGTCTTTCAGGTCAGACAGGTTCATTTCTTTAGCCACGGCCTGCTTTTCCAAAATCGTTAAGCAATGTTCGCGAATGGCGCCGGTGGTTATTTCCAAACCTTTATAGAGCAAATCAAAGCTCTTGGTTAAAGCCGGATTATCTTCATGATACATATGATAGAAAGGCCGGGCTTCAATCGGGTAATCCGTCACAAAGACAAAATCATGTCCGGTCTCCGCTTTCGTCATTTCGCCTAGCGCTTTTTCTTCTTCCGTGGAAAAATCAAATTCTTTTTCGCTTTTTATTTTCGCGTCGCTTAATTTCTTTTTCGCTTCGGCAAAGGTGAGGCGCGGAAAAGGTTTAGACGGCACCGCCAAGTCCTTCATTGAAGCGACATCAGTTTTCACGCGATTAAAACAAGACGCTAACATATCTTCTTCCATGCCCATTAGTTCGTCTAAGGACTCAATATACGACACTTCAAAATCCCAACCTGTGAACTCAGTCACGTGCCGCGTGGTGAAAGACAGCTCAGCGCGGAAAACCGGACCGGTCATAAAAACTTTTTCCAAACCGGCCGCCATGGCCATCTGCTTATAAAACTGCGGCGACTGAGAGAGATAAGCTTTACGGTCAAAATATTTTACTTCAAATACTTCGGAACCGGTTTCCGAGGCAGTGTTCATAAAACACGGCGTATAAATTTGCGTAAAGCCATTAGCTAAAAAATAATCGCGCGCGCCTTGCTCCAATTTCGTCCAGACCTTGAAGATGAGCTGATTTTCGTCGCGGCGCAAATCCAGCCAGCGCCAGTCCAAGCGGTTATCTAAATTAGCTTCGTTATCAGCTTTGTCTAAAACCGGGATCGGCAAATTCTCATCGGCCAAAGAAATTATTTTCAGTTCCTTAACGCCGAGTTCGTAGTCTTTTTCCGTCTCGCCTTTTTTCAGTGGCTTTTCTTTGAGCTCGCCGCTAACGGCGATCACACTTTCTAGGCTCAATTTTTCAGCTTCACTAAAGGCCTCCGGCGCGTCGCTTGAAAAAACAATCTGCATCTGCCCGGAAATATCCTTTAGATCCACAAAAATTACGCCCTTATGCGCGCGTAAATTTCGGACGAAACCGGCTAAGTGAACTTCCCCAGCCATTTGTTTTTTAGCTTCGGCAATTAACATTCTTGACATATATGAAAATAAATTCCCCGCCCTCTTTAAGCCGGTTTATTTATAAAATCGGACTATTTTGTCCATCTAAATCTTAGCGGATTTTAAGGATTTTATCAAGAAAAGCTAAGCCTAAGAAAAAAGAGCGAAATTGGGTATTTCGCTCCTTTCGTCGTGTCATAAAAATCTTTTAAATCTGGGCCATTAATCGCAATCCTGGTATGGCTCGTTCCAAATTATTGTAACGAGCGACGGCTTGTTCCAGGTTGTAATTTTCCGGAATTGGCAAATTAATGTCTCCGAGGCTGACAATTGCCATTTTTTTAATCCTTTTGCCTTTTGGTGCTTTTTTTCCACCGAATAAATCTACGACGGCCATGTTTTGGGGTTTTTGGGGTTAATAATTTGAGGATTATGTTACTCAGCCAACATATTGAATGAACTGGCTAATAATAATATTTAACTCTTTTATTGTTTTTTTGTCAATGACTATTTTCTGGGCCTGGATAAAACGATTACTGGCCATATATCTCAGGGCCTTAATGCTGTTGTCGCTAATGGGCGGCGTCTGGCGCGCCTCATAGCCCTCGCGCTTTTTTCGTTCCAAAATACACTCTTCGCCAACGAGCCCGCCGCTCAAGAGATCAAAATAATTTTGGCCCGGCTTAATCTTCTGACCGCAAATCAGGCAATGTTCCAGCTCCGGTTTATAGCCCAGCTCGGACAAGAGCCGCAAGGCGAAAAAAGCCAGCAGGACTTCCCCGTTCTCGCGGCTAAAATCCGGGCCCGGATATTCGGCCATGACTCTTAGCCACTCGGACAATAAAAAAAACAAGCGGTCATCGGCTTGATTTTCTTTAACCAAACGGTCAAACCAATTAATCGCTTGGCCGGAGAAATATAGTTTATTCAGGTTTTCCTTGATACTGGCAAAGGCATCGCGCCCGGAGGCGGCGCCGATATAGTCAAAATGCTTGCCGGGAATAATCATCAGATCCACTAAACTAATCGGCTCCAGGTGGCCGGCTAACTTAGATTGGAGCTTTTTCGTGCCACGCGCGGCCAAAGTGAGTTTGCCGAATTTGGCCGTATAACAAGTTATTAAACTATCGCCCTCGCGATAAGCGCGGCGGTCCAAAATAATGGCGCTGGTGTTTTTCGTTTCTTCCATATAGCCGTGAATTTAGGCGCGGTCCAAATAGTCTTGTAAAATAAGGGTGGCCGCCACTTCGTCGCGTTCCGCTTTTTCATTTTTATTGCCCTCCAAAGCATCAGCCGCTAGACTGCTCAGGCGCTCATCAACAAAAATCAGCCGCATCCCAGAGCGATCTTCAAGCAAACGGACGAACTCCTTCCAAGCGGGATTATCGGCCTCAGCGCCGCTCATTTTTTGCGGGCGGCCAACAATAATATCCGTTACTTTCTCGGTTTCAATGACTTCTAAAAGCTCGGCCAAGGTCGCCACAGTTTTTAGCGGCAAAGCGATTTCCGTTTCGCTGTCGGCCATGGCCAAACCGATTCTTTTTTCGCCCCAGTCCACGCCTAAATAAATTTTGGCGGCGCTTTCCCCGGCCGCTTGTTCCGCGGCTAAATCCGCGGGGTTGTCGTTTATATTGTTGTTCATATTATTTCGTTAAAATTATCGGTCCTTTCTCGGTAATAGCCACTGTGTGCTCAAAATGCGCGCTCAAAGAATCATCAGCCGTTAAAACGGTAAAATGATTTTTGGCTATTTTCACTTGCCAGCCGCCGAGATTGAACATCGGCTCAATGGCAATGACCATGCCGGGTTTCAAGACAACATTATCCGCGGAATTTTCTTTGATTGCAAAATTAAAAACATCCGGCTCTTCGTGCGCAAAGTAGCCTACGCCATGCCCGACTAAATCGCGCACCACGCCGTAGCCGGCTTCATCGGCGCGGGCTTCCACGGCGCGGGCGATGTCGTTAATTGTCCGACCCGCTTTAGCCTGCTTAATGCCCGCGTACAAAGCTTCTTCGGTCACGCGCAAAAGCTGTTTCGCTTCAGCGCTAATTCGTCCGGCGGCAATCGTGGCGCACATATCAGTATAGAAACCGCCTTGCTCAGAATGAGAATTGTTCGGGGCCTGATATTTTTCCTTCAGTTCTTTGGTTACGGGCCATTCCATGCCGATGTCTAAGTCCACGATGTCGCCTTCAATAATTGGCCGGGTTGGCAAAGCGGAACCATGAACGACCTCATTATTAATGGAAACGCAAACGGCGGAGGGAAAAAATATGTTGCCGCCCATGGGATAGTCCTTAAACGCGGGGCGGCCGCCGGTTTCCTTGATGAGTTTTAGCGCCAAAGCCTCAATCTCGCCGGTCATCGCGCCCGGTTTCACTTCTTTAGCTAAGCGCGCCAAAATCGCGGACAGGCGTTTCCCGCCTTCGCGTATCATCTGGATTTCCGCGGTGTTTTTTATGTAAATCATAATTATTTAACTGGGTTTAACTTTAAATTATTCTTTGCCCGGATAGACAGGAAAAGAAAAATACCTAAAAGCACGAAAACATTAAGCGACGCCAGCCAGAAAGGATATTCATGCCCGAAGGCCTCGGCCATCATTAAGGCGCCCAAGAGGCCGATGGAATACATCGCCCCGTTTTTCAAATAGATCAAGCTGTTAATTACATCCACGCCGCGGACCGTGAGTTCGCGGACCACGAAAGCGCCCAAGCCGTTGCCGATAATAATGAGCGGCACACTAAGCGTAAAAGCGAAAGCGCCGATGACGCCGTCAATGGAAAATGAGGCGTCCAAAATTTCTAAATAAATAATTTTGCTCCAGGCGCTGAGCGCCGGACTGAGCATTTTTTTCTCGGCGGCTTCGTTATTTTTTTTAAAACCATCGGTGATAAAGAAAGCGGCCACGCCAATCGTCGCGGCTAAAGCCAAAATCGGATCCTGGCGCAAGGAAAAATAGACGGCGGCCACAGTGACCAGCGAGGCAAAAGCATAAAACCAGGCGCCCTGGCGGTGAATAAAGCCTTCCGCAAAAAAAGCGTATTTCTTCTCTTCCAAAAAGAGCCAGGACAAAAAAATTAAAAACAAATAAATACCACCGCCGAGGAGGAGCAAGGGTTTGGACTTGTCCAAATATTCCCGAATGGTTGGGCCGCCGGAAATCGTCGCCGTCAGGACTTGGCCCATGGTGAGGGCCGGGTTAGCGATCCAGACAATCGCGAAAGGCAGAACGCCGCGCACCACAAAGACCGCGAATAAGAGACCCCAAAACAAAAATATTTTCCGGTACTTGTCCGGCATGGTCTTGAGAATGTGCGCGTTAACCACGGCGTTGTCCACGCTAGAAATAATTTCAAATAGACACAGACCGACAATGATCACCAAAAAATTAATAAACATAAATATGATAAATCGCTAAACAGCTAAAGACAAATGCGTCGGGTGATTGTTGTCCGGGCTTAAGGGCTCCGGTTCGCGCGTCGGCTTCGCGCCGGCTAAACCGGTGCCATGCTCCGGCTGGCTTGCGCCGGCTAAACCGGTGCCGTGATCGGCTAAGCCACGCGAATCACTGGGCCTAGTCATACCCGGCCGTTGAACTTGATTAATGGACACGGAATGAGCCGCGCCAGGCGCCAGAGCTTCCTCCTGAGTCGCTAAAACGCGATTAATACGCGCCACGGGCTGATTTGGACGCTGACCGGCGTGAACTGCTTCACGAGCCGCCACCTTGGCCGCCATTTTGGCTTCAATAGACTGAACCGGCACTTTAAGGCTTGGCTTTTCTTCGTGCGCTTCACGGGCTTCATGGGCGCCTTCCGGCGTGCCATAGAATTTCGCGATTTCTTTTAGATTACGCTTTTGGCTAATGGTTAAATTTTGCTCGCCGGCCGCTTCTTTAACAAATTTGCGCTGGGTCAGATAACCGAAATTGCCGCGCCGAATAAGCGCCGCATGTTTGGCTAAAGCGCCGGCAATATTTACACCTTTTAAATTCTGATATTTCCCAACGCGAGTCAGCCGCGATATTTGCTTACTCACATTACCCGCGCCAGTGGTATGGAAACCGCCGCCGGTGGATAGGGTTTTATTTAAATCCATAACAATTATTTTTTAAAGCTCATCAGTAAATCACGAATCTGGTCAAGATCTTCATAGGTCAAACCCAATTTCAAGCGATGCTCATAAAGATTATACATATCTTCACGAATCGTATAGGCCGACGGGGCGATGCCGTGAACCATCTTTTCTTTGTATTTTTCAATTAAATTCAAAATAAGTTCCTGATTAGCGCTGTCTAAATTTTTATAGCGCGGATTAGTCCGCATCATTTCCTCAAAGCGCTGGCGGATACGGTAGGCGGTTTGATCCGTCAAATCTTTGGTCACATCGCTCATGTCCATATGATTATTGCTTATAAACCAGGCAAATGCCTGATTATATGACTTAATTATAGCATAAATAGAGGGGAAAAACAAAAAAACGGTTCAGCAGTTTAGATTAAGATAATAAAAAACCCTACGATGAACTGCAAGGTTTTTCGTAGGGTCAAATGGATAAAGTCACTTTCTATGTCTGGCTTTATCGTACACCAAGAGAATTTTTTCATACTTCGCTTGCTTAACAAGCAGGTTGTGGTCATACTTTGCTTGCTTAGCGGCCGCGTTCTGATCGTATTTAGCTTGCTTGTTAGCTGCATTCTGGTCGTACTTTGCTTGCTTGATTGCTTTAGCTACATTATCATTTCCTGAGCTTAAACATTCCCGGTAGGCGGCGTCATTGGCTTTTACGTACTCACTGTAGGCAGCGTCATTCGAGTTCGTGTACTCATGAAAAGTGACATCATTGGCACTAACGTAGTCCTGATAAGCTTCAGCCATTGCCTTATCGTACGTGTTTGAATCTTTCACCCAGCTGTAATCAGGGGTTTCGACTCTGATGGCGGTGGAATCGTTAGATTTAGCGTCATCACTGCTGCAACTAAACAGGGTTATGGATAATCCCAGTAAAAAAAATAATGCTATATTTCTCATCAGAAAAAAATTTTTGTTAATGATCTGTGAAAATACTATTATTTAGTATTTAAATATTATATCATACAACTACATTATTGTCAATAAACTAACAAAAAATAGACTAAAATTAGCAAATTATTACCTATAAAATCTCATCGCTTCGGCCAAATTCAAAATTTTAAAAAACCCAACTTAAAGCTGGGTTTGCAAATTCATTTAATGAAGCGCCTATACGAAACTGGCGACGCCTGTTCTGGGGTCAAAACGCAGACAGCCCACCATGGTCATTTGTTCAAATATCTTCTCAATCGCCTGGCTTAGCTCCAAGGTGTCAAAGATTTTAACTTTCTCCAGAATTAATGGCATCAATTCGTCCAGACTATATTCATCTTTTTCAGTGAGAAAATACTTAATGATTATTTCCTTGGCGACTAGTTGCTGACCGAAGCCAAACATGACCGCGTACACATTTTGTTCGTCCAAATATTTTAGACGACCGGTTTTTACCAGAACCTGCAGGCGATCATAGATCAAAACTTCCGACGAATAGCGTTCAGTTCCGCCGCGCAACAGCACGGTTTGTGTCAGTTCGCCAGCTGAAAAATCATTACCGGCCTGAAGAAATTCACTCAGGGTCCGGCGGGCAATAACACAGGGATCATCCATGGCTTATTTTTTTAATTAACGATTAACTTTATTTTTATAACCCATCATACTCCCGCATGGTGAGCTGTGATTCAATTTGTTTAACTGTTTCAATAACGACAGACACGACGATAAGGAGGCTCGTGCCGCCAATGGCCAAGGACTGGATGCCGGAGAAATAACGGACGATGAGCGGTAAAATGGCGATGACACCCAAGAACAAAGCGCCAACCAAAATAATCTTGTGCGTCGTATTGCCTAAATAATCGCTGGTCGCTTTGCCGGGACGAATGCCCGGAATGAAGCCACCCTGCTTCTGCAAGTTCTCGGCAATCTGCGCCGGATGGAAAATGACTTCGGTATAGAAATAAGTGAAGGCAAAAACTAATAAGAAATAAATGATGCCGTAGAATAATTGATTGTTGAATAAACTGATCGTGCCGTTAGCCGCGTTGGCGATCCAAGCCGTCTTGGCGTGAATTAAAAACTGGGCAATCATGGACGGGAACAGCACCACGGAAATGGCGAAGATGATCGGGATAACGCCGGCCATGTTGACGCGCAGAGGCAGATGCGTGCTCGTGCCGCCATAAGAGCGGTTGCCGCGGATTTGGCGCGCGTATTGCACCGGAATATTGCGCTGGCCCTCGTTAATGATGACCACGCCGACCACGGTAATAATCGTAATTAGAACCATGCCTAAAAGCAGGTAAAGCTGAGTCTGGTCAAAAGTGACCGCCACTTGCTGAAGAACCTGAGGTAAGCGGGAAATAATGCCGGCAAAAATGATGAGCGAAATGCCGTTGCCGATTTTCTTTTCGGAAATAAGTTCGCCGAGCCACATCAGGAAAATGGAACCGGCCGTAATCGTGATAATCATGGCCACATAGTCAAAGGGGGTGGTATTGGTTAAAATTCCGGCCGAGCCGCGCTGTAATAAAGTAATCATGCCGTAGGCCTGCAAAGCGGCCAAAGGCACAGTGAGCCAGCGGGTCCACATATTAATCTTCTGGCGGCCGGCTTCTTCTTTCTGCATTTCCTCAACTGAGGGAATAATCATGCCTAAAAGCTGGAAGATAATAGACGAAGTAATGTATGGCGCGACGCCCATCATGACGATGGAAAAAGTCTGCATGCCGCCGCCGGAAAACAGGTTCATCAGGCCGAGGATCTGGTTAGAAGCGAATAAATTTTTTAAAGCGGTCTCGTTGACCCCGGGAATCGGGATATGGGCGCATAAACGGAAAATGACCAGGATGCCTAAAACATAAAGCAAGCTGTTGCGTAAATCTTTGGCCTTCCAAATTTGTTCAAGTTTGTTGAACATATAGTTCTATTTATTTGATCTGGGTTTTGACGCCTTCACTCATCTTAACGTTTTCTAAAGTCACCTTAACGGTCAACTTTTCCTTGCCTAAAATTTTCACCGGCAAATCAACGCGGGAAATCAAATCTTTTTCAAAAAGCGTGGCCGGGCTGACGACTTCATTATCTTTAAACAGGCGATTAATCGCTTTGACGCTCACCACCTGATTCTTCGGTTGCAGGGAGCGGAAACCGCGCGACTTCGGAATAGCCAAGAGCTGTTTGCGCATGCCTAATTTCTTCAAGCCGGAAACGCCGGAGCGGGATTTCTGCCCTTTCAAACCGCGGGTACTATAAGTACCATGACCGGAAGCGTTGCCGCGGCCGACGCGCTTGTTCTTCTTGGCCGAGCCTTTGGCCTTAGTAATCGTATTGAGTGATAACATATGTTTTATTTTTTATCTTCTTTCGGAGCCGTTTTCGGAGCCGCGGCTTTCGCCTCCACCGGACGCAAAAGACGCAAAGCTTCTATAGTACAGCGGGCATTATTGATTTTATTCTTGGAACCCAGAGCTTTAGTCGTGATATTCTTGACGCCGGCCAGTTCCAAAATAACACGGGCCACGCCGCCGGAAATAACACCGCGGCCTTTCTTGGCCGGTTTAAACATGAGAACCGCCGCACCCATCTTATGGCGCACTTCATGCGGGATAGTATCGTTTATCATCGGGACGGTGACCATATTCTTTTTGGCGCGATTAACCGCTTTGTTCACGGCCATCGTAACATCAGCGCCTTTGCCTAAGCCGACGCCGACACTGCCCTTCTTATCGCCGATAGCTACGCACGCTCTAAAGTTCATGCGCTTGCCGCCGGCCATAACTCTCGTGACTCGGGCCACTTCCAAAATCCGCTGTTCCATTTCATCCTTGCCGCGTTCATCACGGCGATCTCCACCGCGTCTCGGACCGCGTCCACCCTGGCCGCCTTGGGGGCGATTAGAATCGCGTCTCGGACCGCTGCCGTAAAGATCTTTGGCCACGGTCGCGGCCGCGCCGGCATCGGAATTTGTTGGAACGGCTGGCGTTTTCGCTTCAACCGCTTGTATTTTTTTATCTGCCATATAGCTGATTAATTATAGACTAATATTATAGAGTCAAACCGCCTTCGCGCGCGCCTTCGGCCACGGCCTTAACCCGGCCATGATAGCGATAGGAACTGCGGTCAAAAACGACCTTCTCAATCTTTTTCGCTTTAGCTTTTTCTGCAATTTTCAGGCCCAGCTTCTTGCCGAGTTCCGTCTTGGTATTTTTGCCAGTCACTTCTTTCATCCCGGCGCTGGCCAAAGTCTTCTGATCCTGGTCGTCAATCAACTGCAAAAACATGCCCTTGTTAGAGCGGTAGACGGCCAGGCGAGGCCGTTCGGCGGTGCCTTTAATCTTGGCGCGCACCCGATTGTGACGTCGGGTTTGCTGTTCTTGTTTGACTTTATTCTTATCCATATGATTGATTTATTTACAGGCTTTATTTACCTTTGGACGCGGCTTTACCGGCCTTGCGTCTGATGATTTCGTCGCTATATTTGATGCCCTTGCCTTTATAAGGCTCCGGCTTTCTAATCTTTCTAATCTGGGCGGCCGTTTCACCGATCACCGCTTTGGACGGACCGCTTAAAGTAATGGTATTCCCTTCCACGGTCGCGGTCACGCCGTCCGGCAATTTAAATTCCACGGGATGGGAAAAACCCAAGCTCATATTGAGCTGGCGGCCGACCGCCGCGGCGCGATAACCCACGCCATTGATTTCTAATTTTTTAGTAAAACCGACGCTCACGCCTTGGACGGCGTTGCGCGTTAAGCTCCAAATCAAGCCCCAGAATGCAGCCGCATTTTTGGCCGCCTTGTCTTTCGGCGCGATTTTGACTTCGCCGTTCTCTACTTTGACTTCAATCAAAGGATGCAGAGCCAAGCGCTGTTCGCCTTTCGGGCCCTTGAAAACGATGTCGGTCGCGCTGAGCGTCGCTTGGACGCCGGCCGGCAATTTTATTGGTAATTTTCCTAAACGTGACATAAAGGTAATGTAAATGATGATTAAAAAATTTCCCCCAGAACTTCGCCGCCGATTTTCTCTTTCTTGGCTTCCTTATTCGTCATCAGGCCGCGGGAGGTGGAAATGATCGCCATGCCATAGTTATTCAAGACCGTCGGGATTTCTTCCTTAGAAACATAAATACGCAGACCCGGGCGGCTGATGCGGTTAATCGCTTCAATTTGCGGCTTGCCGTTCTTGCGATATTTAAGTTCCAGTTTCAGTTCATCAAAAGCGCTGTGGCGTCCATTCAAACCGCCGGCGACAATGGTCGCTTTTTTGATCCAGCCGTCCGCTTCCAAAATCTTGGCGACTTCATATTTTAATTTGGACATCGGCAAAATAATCTCCGGCTTTTTAACCGCGGAGGCGTTTCTGATTCTTGTGAACATGTCTGCTATGGGATCCATCATATTTTTATTTTATAAAATTTATTTACCAGCTGGATTTTCTGATGCCCGGCAAATCGCCGTTATCAGCCAACTCCCGAAAACAGATACGGCATAATTTGAAATCGCGCATATAGCCGTGATTACGCCCGCAACGCCAGCAACGATGAATAGTGCGGGTGGAAAATTTCGGTTTTCTTTTTGCTTTGACGATTAAAGCTGTTCTTGCCATAGTATTTGAATTATTTGCTGTCTTTTTTAAACGGGAAACCGACTAAACGGAAAAGTTCTAGGCCGGTGGCGCGATCCTTAGCCGAGCTGGCGATGCAGACTTCCAACCCAAACAGGTTGTCCACATCTTCCGCCTTAATCTCTGGAAAGGAGGCATATTCTTTGAAGCCGACAGTCAGATTGCCGTTTCTATCCACAGATTTTTCGTTGATGCCGCGGAAATCGCGGACACGGGGGAAAGAAATATTAACCAGCTTATCCACGAAGTCATACATTCTCTGGCCGCGCAAAGTAACCTTGGCGCCGATGACCATGCCCTGTCTGATTTTGAAAGCGGAAACGGATTTCTTGGCTTCAGCAAAAACCGGTTTCTGGCCGCTGATTTTGGCTAAGCCTTTTTCCACGCTAGCCATGAATTCTTTTTCCTTGGCATGCGCGCCGAAACCCACGTTTAAGACAACCTTAGTCAGGCGTGGCACAAGCATATCGTTCTTAAAGCCGAATTTCTCTTCCATTTTCGGCACGATCTCTTTCTGATATTTTTCTTTTAATCTCATATAAATTTAGATTACTCAATGATTTCTCCGCATTTGCGGCAGACGCGGCTCTTCGTTTCTTTCTTCCCTTCTATTTTCATCGTCTTATAGCCAACCCGGGTCGGGCGTCCGCATTTCTCACAGACGAGTTCCACATTGGAGGCGTTGATAAAGGCCGGAAATTCAATGCGCTGGCCTTTCTCGCCTTCGCGGCGCGGCCGCAAGTGCTTAATCAAAAGATTTAAGCCTTCAATGCTAATGCGGCCTTCTTTCGGCAGGACTTGCAAGACCTTACCGGTCTTGCCGCGATCTTTGCCGCTTAAGATTTTTACTTTGTCGTTCTTTTTGATATTCATATATTTCTTAAACGGAATTTTATAAAACTTCCGGGGCCAAGGAGGCGATCTTCACGAAACCGGCGTGGCGGACTTCGCGCGCCACCGGCCCGAAGATGCGCGTGCCTTTCGGTTCCTTCTTTTCAATGTCGGTAATGATCACGCAGGCATTATCGTCAAAACGGACATAGGAACCATCCGCGCGGCGGATTTCCTTCCGGGTCCGGACCACAACCGCTTTCACGACGTCGCTTTTCTTCACGGCGGCGTGCGGCGCGGCACTTTTCACCGCGGCCACGATAATATCGCCGACGCGGGCATAGCGCTTCTTATAGCCGCCCAGCACCCGGATGCATTGCACTTCCTTGGCGCCGGAATTATCGGCCACTTTTAAATATGTTTGAACCTGAACCATATGATTATTTAATCTTTATTTATTACGCGCCATCTTTTGTCGCGGCTTAAAGGCCGGCATTCCACGAAAGTGACCTTATCGCCCGCCCGATATTCATTCTTTTCATCATGGACTTTATAGCGCCGGCTCTGGACGTAGCGTTTCTGGTATTTCGGATGTTTTTTGACGGATTCCACTTTGACGATGATCGTCTTGTCGTTTTTATTGCTTTCCACGACGCCCTGGAATTTCCGGCTGATAGTCTTAATAGCAGTGGTCATATTATTTTTGCTTATTGATTAAGGTCAAAATCTGCGCCACTTCCAAACGGGTCGCCCGGATTTCGCGGATGTTCTTCAGCTGCTTATTGGAGTCCTTAAAGCGCAGTTCACGCAACTTCTCGCGATCCGCATCCAAAAGCTGGGCGAGAGCGGCCTGATCTTTAGTTTTTAGTTCTTTAAAATCCATATGTTTATTCCGTCTTTTGTTAATTATTCTTTACTCACGAAGCGGCACTTCAAGGGCAATTTGTGGCTGGCCAGTTCCATGGCTTTCTTCGCCGTTTCCTTATCCAGGCCTTCCATTTCAAACATAATCATGCCCGGTTTGACGATCGCGACGTAGAAATCCACGGCGCCTTTACCTTTACCCATCGGCATTTCGCCGCCATGGGCGGTAACCGGTTTATCCGGGAAGATGCGGATCCAGATCTTGCCGCCTTTCTTGACGTATTTAGTCATCACGCGGCGGGCCGCCTCGATTTGGCGGGCGGAAACCCAGTGCGCGCTCAGGCTTTTCAGGCCGTAACTGCCGAAACTGATATCTA
>TBL_comb47_HYPODRAFT_10005114_pt1 | contig 14774 bp, 14 predicted proteins | sample TroBogypolimnion_40_FD_10682 | JGI IMG/M metagenome (IMG submission 10682)
TAATTCGAACTAGTTCGAATTATACGTTGGTAATTACCCATAAAGAATAATGAACTAGTTCATTATTCTTTATTGGGTTCAGTGAGCCCGAAGGGCTCACCTATGCCCCCTTATCGAAATTCGCGAATGCGAATTTCTTAGACCCCCTCCCTCCGGGTGACTTATACGGAACCGAACGGTAACTCATTTTGTTTACCGGAGGTGGGGGTTTTACTGGGGGCTTGCTCCCAATATTTAGTTACGTATAAGTATAAACATATTTATATACTTATATACAAATTTATGTCGAAACAAACATTACACGACATACTAATAAGTAATATTATGACAACACTATCAACCCAAACAAACCCAGTAATACAAAAAAAAATAATCAGACAACTTATAAACAAATACGCTGAAATCAAAAAAGAAAGAAGACGAATAAATAACAGTGATCCAGCCAAATCCACCAAAACCACCATATTAATAACCGCAGACACCGCCAGTATAATAAAAAGAATAAGTAAACATAAAACCCACACTATGGATAAAACCGTAACTGGCTATGTAACGAATTTATTAAACGGAGTAGCATCCGCAGAATCGGAAAAACCAGCAAAAATGATCAGAATGAGTATGACCTTAATACCGGTGGTCTATGACAAATCCGACCCCGACTCTGACTTCAAAAACATACTGGAAGATCCCAAAAAAATGAAAGGTGCTATTATACTTTTCAATGATAATATAAACGATCATTACAGGTCGAAAAAAGGTGAAGGAAACGGGTTTTTAAGAGCATACAATCGTTATTACCAAAATAATTTAGGATCCAAAGACATGTTTTACTCAAAATATGACATTAATAGTGAAATATATTACCCGAATTTAGTAGACCCAACACAAGCATTTGTAACAGACAATGAAAGTCTCATGGCAGATAAAGCCAGGAAAACACACCCAGTAGCATTCGGAATAAGCACCGGTGACAGCAATGGTTATAACAGTTTAACAGATTATATCAAAGCCGCAATAGACGCAAACTTCGAAGAACTGAAAGAATTACTGGTAATGTATAAAGATTATTACACTACTGTATATTATTCATCAGCTGGTCCTCCAGATCACAAACTTGGCGTTAAAATATTTGCCCCCGACACCAAAGTAATAGATTATATTACTTATAAAATCAATGAACTGGGAGGAAAAGGATTTGAAACGGTTGATATCACTAGAACGAACACAATGGTGGCGCAATCAAGTTCTAAATCACAATCAAGTTCTAAATCACAATCAAGTTCTAAATCACAATCAAGTTCTAAATCACAATCAAGTTCTAAATCACAATCAAGTTCTCAGGTAGATATTAAAAGAGATACAAACGCTGGCGATCTGGGAATAGGCATACCAAACATTGGAAGTTCTTGTTGGATAAACGCTGCATTACAAATGTTTTTTTATATTGATGAAATTCGAACCCATGTATTAAACGATACTACTACTACAAAATATGCTGGACTTAAACCCATTTTTGAATCATTAAGAAACAAAAACTCACTAACCATGGATCAAACTAGAAAATATATAAACGATATGAAAATTGGATATGACGTTAAAAAAGACGGTGGTAATGGTGATGTTGAGGCCGCAATTAAAAGTATTTTTGAAAAATTAGGAGATTCATTCGTTAATAATATTTTTGAAATGTGTATTTGGGAGAACGAAGCTAGTGTGTACTCATGTGATACTATCAGAACTTTGGCTGTGACTGATTCAAACAATGTACAAACCATTCTGAATCAGTTATTACAAGATTACCCATTCAAAACTACAAAAAAATATATTATATTAAGAATTGACAAATCCACCACTGTACATAGTTTTACTAATTATAATAATATTATCATCGATGGTAAAACCTATAATATAAAAATCATTATATATTATGTTGATCAAACACATTTTTATTGCTGCGTAAAATCAAAAACAAATTCCGATCTATGGAATATATATAATGATCATAACGCATATTTAATTAAAGATTCACCAAACTCACCTATGGCAAATGGAACGTTCTTCTTATATGAACAAGCCCCATAATAGGATAAACTAAATATAATAAACAATATAATAACAATACTATATTTATATAACCCATATAACCCTACAAAATAAATTGTAATATCGTAATATAATAACCAAGTGTCAATATGAAATCCATCACCCGCCGCATAACACAAGAGCTCGATGAAAATCTGAGCCAAATAAAGAAATCCGTCACAGTCGAATACGATTACAAAAACACGTCAGCCACCGTAACAATCGACAACAAACGCTTCCTGCTAGACCAAAGCTATCCATTCTCCAAACCCGAAGTCTTTGTAAATAACCAGCCATACAAACGGTATCTCGCCCCACCCACCAAACGGATCTACCGAATGCTGAACGCTCTCAAATACAAATGCCTCTGTTGTAATTCCCTTCTCAAAGATTGGTCGCCAGTATACAGACTGGTCAAAATACTGGATGAAATCGAGAATTTCAATTGCGTAAAGCGCGATATAAAGTATCGTATCGCAATCGAAGAGCTGGGAAAGAAATACCAGATTATATCGCAAATACCGAACTGTATATTGGAATATCTGTAGGATTTTACACCTTTGCGCATTTCGTAAATCTTGACAAATGCGCATGGAACCGTTGCCTTTTAAGGTGTATTAGACCCCCTCACTATTTCGACGCCTCCTAATGCGAACAAATAGGAAATACTATTTCAATGCCATCGTTTGATATATCTAACCAAATATCATCAGCGGCGATATCCGGATCTTCGCCCGGTTCCGCATCATCGCTTCAAAGTGGAAGTGCCTGTGCTCGCAATCCTGTTCAAAATACGTATAAAACGGCCGCCCCAATGCCGCCATATTCGCCTGTATCAACTCCTGTGGCACGAATTTCAAACTATTGAACATATTATGATCATACGAGCAATCCAAGAAATGCGACAACTTATACACCGCGAAACCATTAAACGCCGAATAACATTCCAGCAACTCATCTGCCGGCAATGCTTTCAAACGACCCACGACATACTCCGTCATAATAACAACAATATCGCGATTCATAAACTGATACATCGGATTATTATTCCAGTGCCAACAACTGAGCACATATGGCCCGACAGACAGCGCCCAAATATCGTAATAATCCGCCAAATTAAACGACAGCGAATCCCACTTCGCCAACTGCGACTCTTCGAAATATCCCCGCAAAACCGCCGTATTAATTGGCTTCGCACACACATCATCGAGATCCATCATAATGAAATATTTGTATTCCACACCAGTGCCACGTCCACACTGTAGTTCGCGTATTTTCCGAATAATACTATTTCGCGCCGCCGCAATATTCTCAGTGCGCATTCGGGATGTCGGTCGAGTGTCCTGTAAAATAATCATATTACCGCACCCCTTGTTATTTATCGTCCCGCGCAATTCGTTCAAAATCGCCAACGTATTATCGCTCGAATCATCATATGCGATTATAACAGTATATTCCGAGAACAGTCCCCCCGTCTTTTTAACGTTTTCAAAGACGGGGCGCAAATACTGCGCGCAATTGCGAGCACAACCGCAAATATAACATCCGGATTGTATTTGTGTGGATGATGATGACATTATCAAATATGTTTTCTTAAATATTATATTATAAATATTATATAGCCTATAATATTTATATTGTATTATGTTTTTATAATATTTCTACTTACTAAACGTAACGGCAATATTATATTTACTGAATATAAGTTTTATTATCAGTTCTATTATATTTGAAGCACCGTTACTACCGGAAATAGTACTAGTTAATATCGTAAGATCAGCACTACTGATGATCGATGAAGAATACGCAGTCATTGTGGTTGTTGTTGAACTGCCTATTGGATTAGGAGCACCAGCAGCAGCAGCAACAATAGGAGTAGTAGTAGCACCGGGAGTAGTTCCAGGTGTTGTCGCAGTCATTGTGGTTGTTGTTGAACTGCCTATTGGATTAGGAGCACCAGCAGCAGCAGCAACAATAGGAGTAGTAGTAGCACCGGGAGTAGTTCCAGGTGTTGTCGCAGTAAATGTCACGGTAATATTATTATTGACAAAAGCCGTAACTATACCATCATGTATTGATTTAATATCACCCATTGGATTACTGTTTTTAATCATATCTAATATATTTTTAACATCACTAGCATTAAGAATTATAATAGGCGGTGCCGTCTGATCATTACTTGCCACACCGGCTTTATACCCACTAGCATATGAACCATCGCAATTTCCGGGAGTAGTTACATTACTGGAAGGAGTCGTGGAAGAAGCAACCGGAGTAGTTGTGGTATTGACCGTAGTAATATTGACATTGGGAACAGGAAAATAACCAGCAAACACGAACATGTTCGTCATAATCAACAGTATAAACAAAAACGCCTTGATCATATAAATATGCCCTGTCGTAGTCGGCGTAATAATTAATATAATTATAGCGAGTATATCGAAAAATAAAATGTTCATAATATAATATATTATTATATATATATACATTTCGAAAAGGAATCGAAAAGGAATCGATCCACGGGTTCGGCTAAACACTGAAAAATTGATACGATCGTAAGTATTTTTTATAATACGTATAAAGGCTACTCGATATAATATACAATTAGTATTAACCACACGCGTAATAATAATGGCAGCAATCATCTCCGCACTTGATAAAATGGTCCCGACCAATCTCGGTGAAAACGACCATAGTCAATATGCGCCGGCATCCAATGAAAACTATACGGAAAAGATCGTCCAATTCAACTTTCAATGTACAAGGAACGAGACAAGGAACGAGACAAGGAACGAGACAAGGACAACCGGACCACTATCGAGTATACTACGAGGTCTATTACAGAGTTTATCTGTTCCGAAACGAAATCCCGTAGAAGAAACCGATCGAAAGACCAATCTAGGTCTGCTATATGCGATGATTGGCTATACACGTGATATTATCGACGGAAAGGGCGAATACACATTGGCATATATGATGATTATGACTTGGTTCGAATTCTTCCCCGACTTGGCGGTATTCGCAGTAAAGACATTTGTGGATGAGTCAATTCATACAAGTGAAACTCATACAAGTGAAACTCATACAAGTGAAAAAGACCCATCCACACATCCATACGGCTCATGGAAGGACATCAAATATCTTTGCGCATATGTCAGAGACCACACGAAAAATGCCAGACATCCGATCATCCTAGCGGCAGTTCGAATTATGAATGATCAACTACGACAGGACACGATCCAGACGGACAATTCCAAACTATCACTCGCAGGAAAGTGGACCGCACGTCAGGGGAATGCCAAATTCGGGTGGTTATTTCCCATTTTGGCTGAACAATATTTCCCACAATACGCCGAATCAGCCAAACACCAGCCCGCAGAAAAGCGGACAGAATCATTGCGAAAAGCCGGGCTGAAAGGCAAAACCGATTATCGCAAACTCTGTTCTGCGCTAAATGCGCGATTGGACACGATCCAAATCAAGCAGTGTGCGAATATCTGGGCAAAGATCGACCACTCAAAAACGACATCGATCACGGTGTCCAAGCAGAAGAAGGCACTCCTGAATGTCGTGAAAAAAGGCACGGAACAGAGATCCGAAGATCCAGACCGCGTCCAATGCGCCGAAAACTTCAAAGAATATATCGACACACTCAAAAAAGAAGGCAAAGAAGTCAAGGGTGCGAGAGTAGGAATGGCCGATTTCACGAAAACGGGAATATCACTGATCAGTCAGCGTTCGCAAGTCCATCACGCAATCCCGGAAAGTCTTCGTCTTGAAATCGATATTTTGAACTCACAATGGCGCGATAACTCGAAATTGACCGGCGCACTGGGTAATATGATCGCGATGGTCGATACCTCTGGATCTATGGATGGAGATCCTCTCCACGTCGCACTGGCATTGGGTATTCGCATCGCGGAAAAGTCCGCTCTCGGAAAACGGTTTATGACATTCAACGTTGCCCCTACTTGGGTATCGTTGGAAGGCGATAACACCTTCTTGGAAATGTTGAAAACCTCTTCTCATACAAGTTGGGGGATGAATACCAATTTCTATGCGGCACTCAATCTGATTGCGACGGCAATCAGACTATCCCCGACGGTTACGGTGGATGACTGCCAAAATATGGTTTTGGTAATTCTGAGTGATATGCAGATGGATGCGGGTGATAACTCTTGGAAGAGCGTGTATTCGGGAATTGAAGCTGTTTACGCCGAACTTGGTATTAGAAAGTTCGGCGTATCGATCCGGCCTCCGCATATCTTGTTCTGGAACTTGAGATCGACCGATGGATTTCCGAGCTTGTCATCGCAGGCAAATGTGTCAATGATGTCGGGATTTTCACCCGCGATATTGAATGTTTTCTGTGAAAAGGGAATGGAGGCACTACAGGCGTGCACGCCGTGGAGTTTGCTGAAAGAGACACTAAATAAGCCGAGATATGATCCAATGAGGACTAAGGCGAGAGTAACTGTTTGAAAGATGTATATCAAGCGTTTCAAACACGAAAACAGGGGGGGGTGTATATGTTCATCTATATGCCTTTTCACCTTTACTACGTAGTGAAACGCCGATTATATATGATAATTCTGATGAAAGCAGAATTATTGATATATAAAGGTGGTTTATCGGTGAAAAGTAACAGTTGCCTAATAAAACGAGACATAACTTTTGTGTAAATCCTTCCTGAAAGGGAGGGGATCATAAGGGGCAAGGACCTGGATGCGAAGCGTGGGTCCGACTGTTAGTGCGCCTGCGGCGCACGTCCATAGGTTTCCCTGTAAAATGTAGAATATTTACTCATCTGTTTTGTGTAAAGGATGGGGTCACAGGGGAAACCTTGGTTTCCCTGTAAAATTGATCCAAAATATAAACACTTTTTATTGTATTACAAACCCATATAATACAATACAATACAATACAATACATCACGATGACATCAACCAAACCAGACCAGTCCGACAAATATTATGCGCAGTTGTTCCGATTCCCACCCTCCAAAGATATCACTGAACTCATCCACTATTTCGCCAAAGTCCACCAATACGATGATCGAAAAAGCTTCAAAGAGGCGTGGAAAACCTGGACGGAATGCGACGAAATCAAGGCGCAAATCGACAAAGAAAATGCGCGCCTACAGAAACAGGGATTCGCTGAGGATATAAACAAAAAACTATTCGTCAGTGCGCGATATTATTATCGCACACTCCAGGAATCAGACCAGCCCACTACACGGCGTAAAGAATATAGCACGCTTTCCAAAGATTTCCTGAAAACGATGGACCAGTGGATCACAAACAACAGTAGTAGCAGTAGCAGTAGTATCAATCGTATCAATCGTATCGAATCACCCGACAAACAGTATGTCCAGTATTGTAAGGAAAACATCGCATACCTACAAAGAGAGATCGAAATTCTCAAAAACAAGTCTACCGAACCGCTCGATGTCAAAGAAATAGATCACAAGTTCAGGAAAACATTTTCGAATCGGGAGTATGTCTTACGGACACGAAGTGATAAGAAGTAAATCGAGTATAATATAACATAATATAACATAATATAACATAATATAACATAATATAACATAATATAACATATAACATGCAAGAAAACCGCCATAGAACCCCAAAAAATCGAAAACCCAAAATAGTCCCACCCATAAAATTCATAGGTCAGGGCGCATATGGCTGTGTATTTCGACCATTTGTCCAATGTATCGGAAGTAATAAACCAACGAACCTCCAATATATCTCCAAAATCCAAAGAAACACCACCGACATACAAAACGAAGTGGAATGTGGTAGACTGGTTTATCCCCTACCTTTATCCAAACTTTTTTTCGCACCCATCGTCGACACGTGTCCAGTAAGCATATCGGCCATTCCCCAAACGGAAATACAAAAATGCGATATATTCACAAAATCCCTACCGCAATATTCGGAAGCTCCAATAACAGAATATATTTCAAGCAAAATCCGATATTATGGAAAAAACGAAATGACAAAAAATTTATTGTCCATTTCAAAGAACACCAAGAAAGTAATACGCCGGTTACTGGCTTTTCATATTCATATATTACGCGGTATCCAACTCCTCCACACACTCGAATCACCCATAATACACAACGATATCAAAGACGGCAACACTATTTACGATGAAAAACACGGCAATCCAGTATTAATCGACTTCGGATTATCATACCAAGTCAAAGATATTACGCCGGAAATGGCACCGAAAATATTCTATACCTATGAAATGTATACGCCTTGGTGCTTCGATGTCACACTATTGTCGTATATTTCACGCGGAATAATAGGCCAAAACATCAATATAGAGTCGACATATATTACCGACATGGATCTCATTAATATCAATGAATTATTCGAAAAATTCATACGCGAAAATGAACTGTTTAATCCAGAACTATATATCTTTTCCAAAGAAGAAACCGACTTATTTAGACAACAATATCATCAGTTTTTGGCATCCTTTCTGAATAAAACGTGGAAAGCGATGTTCGATGAACTGATAAAAAACGCACTAATGTGGGACAACTACAGCACCGCCGTAATGTTTCTGATAACAATATATGATATTTTTCTGTCAGACAACCCAGATCTAATACACCGAATATTACAGGTGAACACGCTGTCACCGAATGACAGAATGATCAACTGGCTGAAATCGTATCTTCAAATCCTGAAATCGTGTATACTAATTGTCCCGAGTTCTCCGCGCACTTCCATCAACGAAACCATAGAAAGTGTAACTAAACTAACTCAAAGTGTCAATAAAAACGAACTGCTGAGTTTCGTCACATTTATTATGAAAGCCGATAACACAAAGAAATTATTACAGAACTATCACAAAAACAATTACAGGCGCAAACTGACATCGGTATTTATCAGAGAACAAAAAACACAAAAACCACAACCAAACCAACCGCCAATGTTGGTCGCCACGTCATAAATACAATCGTATACGTTTGTCTGATAAAAACAATAGATAATCGTATTATAATTACACCGACCGAAAAGAAAAATGAGACAACCTTTCTATAAAAAAATAAAAAATTTATCAATTTTTCTTTTTGGTGATGTAAAAGCACCCTTAAAGGGCGTTATACTATTTGACGACTACAACCTATTATGATTGTAGTGGTTAGTATATTTTATTGGAATTTGTATTCTCGTTTATACTTTTCAGGTCTTTCTCCTGTTTCCATATAACTTTTGAATACCTTTTGAATGTTATTACATCCATTCTTATCACGATTGATACATCCTTTCCTATTGTTTTCCATTTGATATGTTAGGATTGAATGTATCTTTCGTTCTTTATTTTTATTATCTGGTAGATATAAATTTTTACACGGTTCTTCAGTTATATAATTTAAACACGATGTTCTAAATTCATCTATATTAAAAACTTGAAATCGTGTTTTTAATTTTCTTTTTATTGCTAAATTTGGTGTTGATATAAAATTCCTCATTTGTTTTCCAATACTCCAATCACCTATTATGATTTTTATATCTTTTCCATATTTGCTTTCTATTTTATTCAACATATTATCTTCAGTTCGTTTCTTGTTTATGTAAGCATACCATTTGTATTGACGGAATTTTTCATTTTGATATGATGTGTATAATTCTTGATTTACTTTGATTTTTTCAGTAATATATTCTTTGAATTTTTCTAAATTACATGTTTTAGAATTGAAAGCTGATAATGTATTTTCTCTTGTAGTTATGTTTAATTTATCTTTGTAATTTTTCAATAACGCTTGATATTTTAATCTTTTTGTTTCACGAATTCGTTGTTTATTTGTATATGATAAAAAATTACCATCATCGTCCATCATCGTTAATAAACTACGCTTTCCAGGGTCACAATAAATATGTTTTCCTTCTAATAATTCTTTAGATACTTCATCAATATAAGGAAATTCATGTTGTATTTCCTTTTTAGTATCTTTCTTTTGTTTTGGTTGTAATACTCGTTTTTGTTTATTTTCTTCTTTGATTTTATTTTGTAAGGTAATTTTACCTTGTTTTTTAATTTCCTTTTCTTCATCTGATAATCCCTTTAATGCTTTCTTACCATTTTTCATTTTGTCCTTTTTAATTCTTTCTTCATTAGTAAAATCTTTATGTAAAAATCGTAAAGATACGGCATAACCATCTGTAATAATTGTATAATCAAAATCATATTTTCTTAAATATTGATTTATCGTAAAAAACTTATCCCATAATATTTCCTTATTTAATTCAACATTATCTAAATATTGTTTCTTATCAGTATCTACCAATAATTCAATTATGGATTTTGTATCTATTTGAATATGTCTTGGAATAATTTGTGTTTGTAATGGAAAAAACTGGAACATTTTCGCCTCTTTTTCTTCTAATTCTAAATTCATAAAAATCATATATTTCAAATATCTTTGTGGATTAACTTTTACATCATAATAATAACTTGTATCGTATTCTTGTGGAACTATTTTATATCTGTTTTTGTTTAACCACGAATGATATTTTGGTTCGCTTAACAAAGTTTCATTTATAATATCATTTTTAACTACTTGTAATTCTTTGTAAAGTTGCTTTCTAAAATCTTTATTTTGAAGGTCGTCTTTATGAATACTCTTGAAATATGAATTAACAAATCGTTTTACATAATCCATAAAATTCATCTTGATATTGTTTTCAATAGCTGTAATCATAGTTGTTGTATAATAATCTAAAATAGCAGATAAATTCTTACCATCTTCTAATGAAAAAGTATGTAATTTTTGGAATTCTTGTAATAACAATAAATTATTTCCCTTTGCTTTTGGTCCTGCTGATGCTTTTACTAAAGATTTCATAGACATTTTACACCGAACGAAAAGAAAACTGATACAAAGTATCAGTTTTCTATCGGTAGGAGGCCTCCACCAAAAAGAAAAATGTCTCATTTTTCTTTTCGGTTGGTGTAATAGTATCTTCTGTAATTAATGGTACTTCTTGATTATTATGATACTTTTCTAATACCCATAATCGTAATAAAAAATACGATTTTGTAGTAATATAATTAGTTCTTAAAACAGCATCATTTATTATTGCTAAAGTTTTTGTGTCTGTATCTGATTTAAGTATCTTTTGAATAGGAACTTTTAGACACTGATATTTATCAGGAGGTTCTTCTTTTCTATTCATCCTATATATTTACTAAAGATAATATCTTTAAGTAAATATACGCATATCTTTTATTATTCCTAAATAATATATTTTATTTTTATAAATTATCTGTTTCTATATATAAAATAGGTGTATCTATTTCATAATGTAAATACTCTTCAAGTTCATTTTTAATTCTATTTGAAATATTTTTAAGTTCTTCTATTGAGAAATATTCTTTACATTGTGAATGTTTTTGGCTAAAATGTAATGAATGTAGGTATTTGTTATTTACTATATATGAAAATTTCATTCGCAGTTGTTTTTTTTCATCAATAGATGAAATAGATGGTTCAACCCTATCTAAAAATTTATACTCATTAAAATCAATTATAGAATTTTTTAATATTTTTTTTATATCATTATCAATATTATTCATATCTATCAAATTGTTTCTTATTTTTATTTGTTTTTGTGTTAAATGTTTATTTTCATCAAAAATCGTAAATTTTATATTGAATGGTATTATATTCATCATAATTTATTTATACTTAAATTAAATAAAATATATTTATATCAATTTTATATTTATATTTTCGGATTTGTCTTGTTTATCTTTCTCTTTCTTCTTCAGGTAATAAGTACGTCTATATTCCTTTAATTTTTCTGGATTTTCTTCCTTTAATTTTTGTAAATAATTAGCTCCAATTTCCATTACTTTTTCTTTATTTTTTTCATAATATCGTTTATGATTATCACCATTAGTATATTTTTTTAATCGTTCTTCCAAATCACCATTCTTTTTTTTCAATTCTTCGTTTTCTTTCTTTATAATATCAATTTCTTCCATATTGATATTATATGTTATATAATTTTTAAATATTTTTATATATTTATTATGAACCCACAACATACAGAAGATTATAAACAGACTGCTGTAAAATATTATTTAGAACATAATGAAGATATGCGTAATACATGCGAAATATTCAATTGTAAATTTCAATCATTAGCAAGATGGGTAGAAAAATATAAAAAGAATGGAAATATCAATAGAAAAACACGCAAAAATCATAACCTAAAAATAACATCTGAAATTGAAAAGTTCGTAAAAGAATATGTTCGTAAATATTCAACAACTACCTTATGGGAACTTTCTAAATTAGTAAATGATAAATTTAAAGTTTATTTAACAGATAGTAGCATTTATAATATTTTATATAAACATAAACTTACCAGAAAAAGATTACGAAGTAAATATTATCCTGAAAAACGAGAAGGACAAGAAGCGAGTGACCTGAAAACTTTTTATGAAAAATTAAATACTTATGATTATAAGCGAACTATTTGTTTAGATGAAACTTCTATATATTTGAATATGAAACCTTCTTATGGTCGTAGTAGAAGTGGAACACGAGTGATAAAGAAAACAAATAAATATCCATTTAAGCGGTATAATATGTTATGTGCTATTTGTGCTGATAAAGTAGTTGGTTGGAAATTATATAAGGATATAACTGGCGGACTAAAAACTCAAAATATATTAGATTTTTATGATGAATTTATCAAGGATAATTACAAAAATTATTTAATTATAATGGATAATGCTGTAATACATAAATCAAAAATGATAAGAGAAAGAATAGAAAGTAATCACAATCATTTATTATATTCAGTCCCATATCATCCTGAAACAAATAGTATTGAAGAGTTCTTTAGTCAATTGAAACATTATATAAAAAAGGAAAGTCCAAATACGTATGAAGACATAGACACAACAATAAAAGATATATTAGAAAATAAAATCAAGAAAGAACATCTAATAAATTACTTGAAACATAGTTATAAAATATATAAGTAATAATTACAGTTTTGTCTCATTTTTCTTTTCGGTCGGTGTAATATAGTTAATTATAATTTATTTAATATGGTGGATAACAACGATAACAACGATGATAACGATGATGACGATGATGATCTAGATACATCGTGGATCGAAGAATCAGCACGTATTACCGATATGGATCAAAATTACGAACCCGAACCGATGGATCAGATCGCCGCACACCTAATATACATAAATGTGAATAATTATATTGAGAAAACGAAAACGGAATATATCAAATTGGTGGAACCCAATTCCGATGATAAAACCCGCATCATTACCAAAAAGGATTCCGATGATAAAACCCGCATCATTACCAAAAAGGATTCCGATGATAAAACCCGCATCATTACCAAAAAGGATTCCGATGATAAAACCCGCATCATTACCAAAGATACACTATTGAAAATAATACACCAAAATCAAACGAAAACCCACAAATCCAAATATTATTTACAGGACATTTTGTGGTATAACGTGGAATTGAAACCCGAGAACATCCAAAAAAGCATTTATAGCGAAAATTCAGTGGATCTTTTCAAGCAGTTCTTCAAAATCGCACAACTGATACAAATAGATGATATTATATTACAACCCTCCATTTTCATTTTTCATAGTTTACAATGTATGTATTTTGTTTTCCAAGAAAAAGAAACGGAAATACCGGCCCATAGTATCAAATCGATTTTGAAACCAACACAACCCAAACCCCCTATACAAATAATGGATGATGAAATACCAAGGCCAAGCGCGCATAATACAAAGAAAGTCCGTCTCGACATAAAACAACTACGTAAGTCGAGGAAAAAATTGAATCCAATATCTTTGGAATAGTCGAACCAAAGCAAACACACAATGCCAAGTATATACTCCACTGCCGAAAAAGTCCAGCAATATGTCCGGTCCAAACGCGCGCGCATAGTAACCGCGCGATTCAATGAATCCACATGGCAGGAAAACGCCGACTATCGCATCAAACACCCCAATATCGGCTGTATCTATCCGAGCCCACGGCCGATCCAGGCGGATATTCCATACGATTGTCTGCTGATTATGCTGGAAATGCGCAATGATTTGAACCAAATCGGCGGTATTAGTATGCTCAAAAACCGCGCCAACATCAATGACAAATATTACGTATATAAAGACGCGAAATATAACCAATACGCCTATTTAGGAAATGTGCGTATTGATCGCAAAGATATGACGGAACAGGAAGAACAGATAATGAAAGTCTTTGATATTCTGTGTTTCAAAGGCCCCGATCATCTCAAACGGCTGAAAGGCATTATGGCATTTCCACCATACAAATTATATTGCTGCGCCACGAGCCCGACTGGCAGGGATTTGGTCGATTTCTTGTATGCTATGTTCACGACAAGAAAACCCCCAGTAAGACTTGCGAACCGGAACACAAATCCAAATATATAACTAGATATTTATCGAAATAAAAGGATCGATAAATATATAAACAACGTAGTATATTATTAGAACGGGATATGGATATATATAATATTAACAAATATTCCGACCCGGAATTATATCGAATCTTGGAAATATCCAGTTCGGCATCGGATCGCGAACTGGAAGCCAAAATATTATCCAACATCGACAAATACAAGGACGAACGGACCAAAGATGGGCGA
>TBL_comb47_HYPODRAFT_10005115_pt1 | contig 14773 bp, 12 predicted proteins | sample TroBogypolimnion_40_FD_10682 | JGI IMG/M metagenome (IMG submission 10682)
ATCAGTTCGGCGCCCGCGCCGCTGGCCACCGATTGCGCAAAGCGCTGGGTGTGACCGTAACCCGAATGAAAAACCACTGCTACTTTTGCCATATCAATGCTCCTGTTTGGATGGATGCCCACACCCTGTGAGCGGTTTGGGGAAACACATATTCGTGAAGCGATCAGGGCGCCAGATCAAACACCAGCACCTCGGCGCCCTCGCCCTCGGTCAGCGCAATGTGGCGCTCACCGTCCAGCAGCGCGGCATCACCGGCACACAGTGCCTGACCGTTGACCCGCAGTTTGCCACGCATCAGGTGCACATAGGCCTTGCGGCCCGCAGCCAGTTCCAGCGCAGCGGATTGCTCGGCTTCAAACAGGCCGCTATACAGCCTGGCATCGGCATGCATCAGCACCGAGCCGTCTGCCGCGTCGGGTGAGGCAAGCAAACGCAGAGCGCCCTGCTTTTCGGCCGCGGAAAATGTCTTCTGCTCGTAGCCCGGCGCGATGCCGGTTTCGTTGGGCTCAATCCAGATCTGGAAGAAGTGCGTAGTCTCATTGGGCGCGTGGTTGAACTCGCTGTGCTGCACGCCGGTACCCGCGCTCATGCGCTGCACATCGCCGGGCGGAATGCCCTTGACGTTGCCCATGCTGTCCTTGTGCGCCAGGTTGCCCGAGACCACATAGCTGATGATTTCCATGTCGCGGTGGCCATGGGTGCCAAAGCCGGTGCCGGGTGCAATGCGGTCTTCGTTGATGACGCGCAGGTTGCCCCAGCCCATGTGTTTGGGGTCGTAATAGCCCGCGAAAGAAAAGCTGTGAAAGGACTTGAGCCAGCCATGGTCGGCATAGCCGCGGTCAGAAGATTTGCGTAGGGTCAACATGTGCTAACTATAGGTCTGCCACCCCTGTTGGAGGTGCATGGTGATTGATGGCATCATTCAAACGCTTTCACCTTCAGAGGAACTTTCATGCAAACCCCTCGCGATGTTCTGACGCCCGATGCGCTTTCCATGTTGCAAACCATTGCCAAGACCGGGAGCTTTGCGGCGGCCGCGCGCGCCATGGGCATGGTTCCCAGCGCCCTGACCTACCGCGTGCGGCAGATCGAAGATGCGCTGGACGTGTTGCTCTACGACCGCAGCTCGCGCCAGGCCAGGATGACCGAGGCCGGGGCCGAGCTGCTGCGTGAGGGCGCTCGCCTGCTGAATGAAATCGACGCCGTGGCGAACCGGGTCAAACGCGTGGCCACGGGTTGGGAATCGCAATTCACCATCGCCGTGGACACCATCATCTCCAAGACCACCATGATGGAGCTGTGCGAGGCCTTTTACGCGCTGTCGCCGCCCACGCAAATCCGCCTGCGCGACGAAACGCTATCGGGCGTGATGGGCGCGCTGACCTCGGGCCAGGCCGACCTGGCCATTGGCGTAGGGCCAGACTCCAGCACCCTGGGCGGCGTGCATAGCAAGCCGCTGGGAACGGTACATTTCGTGTACGCCGTAGCACCCCACCATCCGCTGGCCAACGCGGCTGAGCCGCTGAGCGACGAGTTGATCCAGAAGCACCGCGCCGTGGCTGTGGCCGATTCGGTGCAACGCGGCGGCGGCCTGACCTTTGGCCTGTTCAGCGGCCAGGAGGTGTTTACCGTGGCCAGCATGAAGGACAAACTGGAGGCGCAGCTGCGCGGCCTGGGCGGCGGCAACCTGCCCAGCGGCATGGCCAGCCGTTATGTGGAGGCCGGGCGTCTGGTGGTAAAAAAAACCGAACGCGCCAAGCGCATGGTCACCGTGCATTACGCCTGGCGCGGCGGCCAGGCCCAAGTCCAGGGCCGCGCCATGCAGTGGTGGTTGGAGCAACTGGAGAGCGCCACCACGCGCACCGCCCTGCTGGAAAACCATGCCAGTTATTGACCTTGGTCAACGCAAAACCCGGGAGCCACTGCATGTGCGTGTATAAAGGATGCAAACTCTTTGACGACAACAAACAACCGGAGAATTAGCGCATGACACAACCCAAACGCATCGCCATTGTGGGAGCTGGCATGGCTGCCATCACCTGTGCCCGCACCCTGGTGCAGGCCGGGCACAGCGTCACCGTGTTCGAAAAGAGCCGCAGCGTGGGCGGGCGCATGTCCACGCGCAGCAGCGCCTTTGGCAGCTTTGACCATGGCGCCCAGTATTTCACCGTGCGCGACCCCCGGTTCGAGCTGGCCCTTGCCACCGTCCCCGGCCTGTGCCGCCGCTGGAGCGCCAACACCGTGCAAGTGCTGGACTCGCATGGCCTGGTGGCCGAGGCCGGCCTGCCGGCCCGCGAACCGCATTGGGTCGGCAAGCCCGACATGAACGCCCTGGTCAAGGCCTGGGCCCAGCCGCTGTTCGACCAGCAGTCGGTGGAACTGCAGACCCGCGTGGTCGGCATTGAAAAAGATGCGCTCAACGCCAAGCAATGGCAGCTGCGCACGGCCGGTGCGGGCGACAGCACCCACGTCTTCAGCGGCTTTGATACCGTGGTGCTGGCCATTCCCGGCCCGCAAGCCGCAGCCCTCCTGGGCACCCACGCCAAGGCCGCCGCCCTGGGCAAGAAGGTTGCCAAGTCCACCGTGGCGCCTTGCTGGACGCTGATGCTGGCATTCCCCCAGGCGGTGCAACCCGGCCTCACCACCCTGGGCCCGCAGTGGAATGCCGCGCGCAGCACCCACCACCGCATCGCCTGGCTGGCCCGCGAATCCAGCAAGCCCGGACGCGGCGCCATTGAGCGCTGGACGGTGCAGGCCAGCGCCGCTTGGTCGCAAGAGCATTTGCAGGACGACGATGCCCGCGTCACCGCCAAGCTGACCAAGGCCTTTGCCGAAGTCACCGGCATTCGCGCCGAGCCGGCCCACGCCGAAGTGCATCGCTGGATGTATGCCAAGACCGAAAAGGCTCTGGGCGTATCCCACCTGTGGGATGCCAAGGCAAGCATTGGCGTTTGCGGCGACTGGTGCCTGGGCCACCGCGTCGAAAACGCCTTTGTGTCGGGCCTGGAAATGGCACTGGCCATCGCCTGATTCGCGGGCTGCACATAGCTTGAGCGCCGCCGGGCCGCCCCAAGGCGCGAAGGCCCCCACGGGGGGCAGCGCAGCACACGAAGTGGCAAGCGTGGGGGTCACATACCGAGGCAGATTTGCCCCCTCACCCACCGGCCCGCTGCACGCGGGCTCGCTGGTTGCAGCCTTGGCCAGTTGGCTGGACGCGCGGGCCCACGACGGCCAATGGTTGGTGCGCATGGAAGACGTGGACCTTCCGCGCTGTGTGCCTGGCGCCGACCAAACCATCCTAGGGCAACTTGCCGCCTGCGGTCTGGTGCCCGATGAAGCACCGGTCTGGCAAAGCCAACGCAACAGCCTGTACCAACAAGCGCTGAACCAACTGGTGTCCCAGAACCATGCCTACCCCTGCGCCTGCTCGCGCAAGGACATTGAATGGACGCTGCACGCGATGGGCCGCGACAAGCCGCGTCACGGCGAGCTGGTCTACCCCGGCACATGCCGCAATGGTCTGCATGGCAAGACGGGGCGGGCCTGGCGCTTTCGCACGGAACCGGGAAACGTCACGCATTGGACCGACCGGCGCCTGGGAATGCAGCAGCAAGACGTGGCCGCGGAGGTCGGTGATTTTGTCTTGCAGCGCGCCGACGGCCTGTTCGCCTACCAGCTCGCCGTGGTGGTGGACGATGCGGCCCAGGGCATGACCCACATCGTGCGCGGCGAAGACCTGGTCGACAACACGGCGCGCCAAATCCTGCTGCAGCAAGCCCTGGGCTACCCGACGCCACAGTACATCCACACGCCCCTGGTGCTGGCGGCAGACGGCCAGAAGCTGAGCAAACAGAACGGCGCACAGGCCCTGGACACCGCCACACCCGAGGCCTCACTGGCCGCGCTGAACCGCGCCGCACAGTTGCTGGGCCTGCAGTCTTGCGGAACACGCGACAATAGGGGCACCGCACTGGCCGCCTGGATTGAACAATGGCGTGCCAAGCTGCAATCCGCCAACACCTGAACTGCTGAAGTCGCATGCACTGTGTGGAACGCCGAGACGATCGGCCTCTGCCGGTCCAGCGACTCTGGAAACCCATATGAACACCGCCGACACCATTCCAAGCACCGAGGCTACGGCCGACGACAGCGCAGCAACACCCGCCGAAGGCACTGCAGCGCCCAAAGTCTTTATGCGCACCATCAAGAGCTTTATCCGCCGCGCCGGACGCACCACGGCGGGCCAGGCCAAGGCCTTTGAGGTGCTGGGTCCGCAATTTTTGCTGCCCTACCAGACCAGCCTGCTGGACCTTCACGCGCCCTTCGCCATCGCGGATGCATCGCCCGAAGAGATGGCAGCCCAAGCGGCCCGACCGACCGTGCTGGAAATCGGTTTTGGCATGGGCGAGGCCACGGCCCACATTGCCACCGTGCTGCCGGACACCAACTTCCTGTGCTGCGAGGTGCATGAGCCCGGCGTGGGCGCCCTGCTCAAGCGCATAGGCGAGCGCGAGATAGCCAACATCCGCATCTGCGCCCATGACGCGGTGGAGGTCATCGACCAGATGCTACCGCTGGCCAGCCTGGACGGTGTGCACATCTTCTTCCCCGACCCTTGGCACAAGACCAAGCACAACAAGCGCCGCCTGATCCAGGCCGGCCTGGTGGCCAAGCTGGCCGCGCGCCTCAAGCCGGGTGGCTATCTGCATTGCGCCACCGACTGGCAGCCCTATGCCGAGCAGATTCTGGCCGTGCTGAGCGCCGAACCCACCTTGCGCAACCGCGCCCTCGTCAGCCACCCGCAGCTCGAAGGCTATGCACCGAAGCCGCTGTACCGGCCGCTGACCAAGTTCGAGAACCGCGGCATCCGCCTGGGCCATGGCGTCTGGGATGTGGTGTTTGAGCGCGTCTAAAACTTAGGCTACACCCGCCTTCCGTCCACCCGCCCTTTCTGCTCCATGGCCCGCTACCGCCCCAACCCACCCCCGGCACGCGACGGGCTCAACCCCAGCTGCGTGGTGGTTCCGGCGGGCGACTGGGCGACGGCGCTGGATTTTTTCGGCTGGCGCTTCGACAAGGTGGTGCGCAGCGACTGGGTGGAGCGCTTTGCCGCCGGCGATGTGGTGGATGAAGATGGCGTCTTGGTGCGTGCCGACAGCCTTCTGCAAAAGGGCCAGCGCCTCTATTACTTTCGCAACGTCCCCGACGAGCCGACTATCCCGTTCCGGGAGCGCATCCTCTACCAGGACGAGCACCTGCTGGTGGTGGACAAGCCGCACTTTTTGCCGGTCATCCCGTCCGGTAAATACGTGCGAGAGACCCTGCTGGTGCGTCTGGGCAAGGCCTTGAACAGCAGCACCCTGGCGCCGATTCACCGCATTGACCGCGACACGGCCGGCATCGTGCTGTTCTCACTCAAGCCCGCCACGCGCAACGCCTACGCACAGCTATTTCGCGACCATGTGGTCAGCAAAACCTACCACGCCATCGCACACTGGAATCCGGATCTGCCCTGGCCGGTCCAGCGTCACACCCGCATTGCCTTGGGAAAACACTTCATGCAACAGGCCGAGGTCGAAGGCGTGCCCAATGCGCTGACCAGCATACGCCCACTGCTGCACGACGATGTGATGGCGCTGTACGAACTCAAGCCGGTGAACGGACAGCGGCATCAGCTGCGCGTGCACATGAACGCCTTGGGCCTGCCGATTTGGGGCGACTGCATTTACCCGGAGCTCACGCCCGAGGGCAGCCAGAATTTTGAGAAACCGCTGCAACTGCTGGCCCAGTCCATTTCCTTCACCGACCCTTTGAGCGGTGAGGCACGCCGCTTTGAAAGCACGCTCAAGTTAAGCGCGCTGGCCACATTACAAAAAGATTGACCGTGACCTTTTCCATCCCCACCCCCGCCGACCTGTCCGCCCACGCCCTGCACACCTTCGAGAAGATGCTGCAGACCACACCGACCTTCAAGATTCGCGAGGGTCAACATGCCATGGCCAGCTGTGTGGCCGACACCCTCTCAAAAGCCGACCTGGGCGAGTGCGCAGCGCCGGCCAAGGCCATCGCCGTGATCCAGGCCGGCACCGGCGTTGGCAAGAGCGCCGCCTACCTCAGCACCGCTGTGAGCATGGCGCTGGAGCGCAAGACGCGGGTGCTGATTTCGACAGCCACCGTGGCCCTGCAGGAACAGCTGATGAGCAAGGACCTGCCCGCTCTCGCCGCCGCCATGGACAAGCCCTTTGTCTTTGCCCTGGCCAAGGGCCGCGGCCGCTATGTCTGCAAGGTCAAGCTGGACCGCCTGGCTGGCACCGGCAGCGGCGAGGAAGACATGTTTGAGGAAGACTTTCCGGTGGCCGCCCTGTCCACAGCCTCCCAGCAGGCGATTGAAGAACGCCGCATCCACCTCTACGAACACATGGCCCATGTGCTGGCCAGCGGGTCCTGGAACGGCGACCGCGACATGCTGGCCCAGGCCCCGGACGGCAGCGACTGGGCCGGCGTGGCGGCAGAACGCCATACCTGCACCGCGCGCCACTGCCCCAAGTACAAGGAATGCAGCTACTACAACGCCCGCACGCGGCTGGCCGAGGCCAATGTCATCGTTGCCAACCACGACCTGGTGCTGGCCACGCTGGGCCTCAAAACACTGCCCGATCTGGACAACTGCCTGGTGGTGTTTGACGAGGGCCACCACCTGCCTGCCGTAGCACTGGACCAGTTCTCCAGCGAAATGGATTTAAGCACCATGCGCTGGCTGGACAAGCTGCCAAAAGCCATGCAGGACGTGGCGGGCAAGCTGCATCTGCACCTGGGCGAGGACGTCACCACGGTCTGCTCGCAGCTGCGCACGGTGCTCACGCAAACCCAAAAGCTGGTCATGGACATGGTGCACGACAGCACCGATGGCAAAGACGGCACGCTGCGCTTTCCCAACGGCGAGTTGCCCGAAACCCTGACCGACCCGATGACGCAGATCAGCGCCCAGGCCACCGGCCTGTCCAAAACGCTGGAGGCGTTGGGCGTGGACGTGAAGGCCATCGCCAAGGACGATCCATCCCAGGCCGTGCTGTGCGCCCAGCTCTACGCCAAGCTCGGTGCCATCGCCCCGCGCCTGAACAGCGTGGCCGCCACGGCGCAGCTGCTGCTGGAGCATGGCGAGCAACCGCTGGCCAAGTGGCTCAAGGCCGAAACCGAGGGCGGGTTCCTCAACCTGACGGCCCACGCCAGCCCCATGGTGCCGGGAGACCTGTTGCGCCAGTTTTTGTGGAGCCAGGTGCGCGGCGCCATCATCACCTCGGCGTCCCTCACCAGCTGTGGCAGCTTCGATTACTTTTTGCAGGAGGCTGGCCTCAGCGGCAACCGCAATGTGACGACGCTGGAAGTCTCCAGCCCATTCGACTACGCCAAGCAAGGCACGCTGACGGTGGTGCACACCCGCGCCGAGCCCAAGCAGGCCGATGCCTATACCGCCGAAATGGTGAGCCTGCTGATGGCGGATCTGAAGGACGTGCAGCACGGTGCCCTGGCCCTGTTCACCTCGCGCGCCCAGATGCGCGCTGCCACCCAAGCCTTGTCCGGCGAACTGCTGGACGCCGTGCTGGTGCAGGGCACGCTGTCGCGCACCCGCCTGCTGGCCAGCCACAGCGCACGCGTGGAGGCGGGGCTGCCCAGCATCCTGTTTGGCCTGCAATCCTTTGGCGAAGGCCTGGACCTCCCGGGCCTGCTGTGCGAGACGGTATTCATCTGCAAGCTGCCGTTTGCTCCGCCGAGCGAACCGGTGGACGAGGCGCGCGCCGAATGGTTGCGCAAAATGGGCCGCGACCCGTTCAGCGAGCTGGTCATCCCTGCCACCGCCATCAAACTGCTGCAATGGACGGGACGGGCCATCCGCACAGAGGAAGACCAGGCCCATGTGATCTGCTACGACAAGCGCCTGCAGCTGCAAAGCTACGGCAAGCGCATGCTCAATGGCCTGCCGCCGTATGCCGTGAAGACGCGGCGCGCCTGACGCTTAAACCGAGGCCTCAAACTCGCAGCGGATTTCCTGCAACTGCTCGGGCGTCAGGCGGTTGCCGTATTGCGCCACCACCGTGGCAGCAGCCCCATTTGCCAGGCGTGCGGCTTGGGCGTGGCTGTGGCCGTGGGTGACTGCAAACAGGAAGGCGCCGGCAAACATGTCACCTGCTCCGTTGGTGTCCAACGCCGTGACCTGCGCGGCCGGCACTGCTGTTTGCTGCGCACCTTCAATCACCAGGCAGCCCTTGGGGCCGCGTGTCAGGCAGACCACTTGGGCCAGCTTGGACATGGCGGCGACGATCGTGTCGAAGTCTTTGCTGCCACACCAGACCTGCGCCTCTTCCTCGTTGCAGAACAGGTAGTCCAGATCGTCACCGACCATGGCTTCCAGCCCCGCGCGGCAGAAGTTGATCATGCTCATGTCGCTGAGCGTGGTGGCCAGTTTGACACCCGCCTCCTTGGCGATGGCACGGCCCTTGAGTGCGGCGTCCAGCCCGGTAGGCGAGGCCGACAGATAGCCTTCCATGTAATAGACCTTGGACTTGGCAATGTCCTTGGCATGCAGCGCGCTGTGGTCGATGTCGGCCGTGGCACCCAGAAAGGTGCTCATGCTGCGCTCGGCGTCGGGCGTGACCATTACCATGCAGATGCCCGTCTGGCCTTCGGGAAAGGGCGAATGCGACAGGTTGGTGTGCACACCGTTGGCCAGCAAATCCTGGTGGTAGAAGGCGCCCAGTTCATCGTCTGCCACGCGGCAGGAGTAAAAGGCCCGTCCGCCCAACTGGGCCAGCGCCACCGTGGTGTTGCCGGCCGAGCCGCCACCGGTGCGGCGGCTGTGCAGGCCGTGCACGCCGGCCAGCAGATGGGCGCGACGCTCAGCGTCGATCAGCGTCATGTGGCGCTTTTCCACGCCCAGGGCCAGCAGTTGCGCCTCAGACACTTCGTATTCGGAGTCCACCAGCGCGTTGCCAATGGCGTAAAGGTCGTAATGGGACATGGATGTTCTGGACTCTAAAGACGAAGGTTTTTGATTACTGCTCGACGAAGGCGCGTTCAACGACAAAGTCGCCGGGCGAGGTGGTGCTGCCTTCGGAGTAGCCACGCTTCTCCAGAATCACCTTCAAGTCTTTGAGCAGGCCGGGGGAGCCGCAGATCATGACGCGGTCATTCAAGGGGTCGAGCTTGGGCAGGCCCAGATCGGCCTGCATCTTGCCGGATTCGATCAGGTCGGTGATGCGGCCCTGGTTACGGAAGGGCTCGCGCGTCACCGTGGGGTAATACAGCATTTGCTCGGTCACCATCTCGCCCAGGAACTCATGCTCGGGCAGCTCATAACTGAAGTAGTCGTGGTAGGCCAGTTCCTTCACCTCGCGCACGCCATGCACCACGATGACCTTCTCAAAACGCTCGTAGGTGGCCGGGTCGCGCGCCACGCTCAGAAACGGCGCCAGGCCGGTGCCACTGCCCAGCAGGTACAGATTTTTGCCCGGCAGCAGGTAGTCGATCAACAGCGTGCCGGTGGGCTTTTTGCCGACCACAATCTTGTCGCCAACCTGGATGTGCTGTAGCTGCGAGGTCAGCGGGCCATCCTGCACCTTGATGCTAAGGAACTCCAGATGCTCCTCGTAATTGGCGCTGGCGATGCTGTAGGCGCGCAGCAGCGGCTTGCCGTTGGGCTGGCGCAGGCCGATCATGGTGAAGTGGCCATTGGAAAACCGCAGCGCCGGGTCGCGGGTGGTGGTGAAGCTGAACAAACGGTCTGTCCAGTGGTGTACGCTCAATACGGTTTCGTCCAAAAATGCACTCATGGGGGCCTTGCTATGGTTCAAAGCTGCGCTGCAGCAAACCATATAGTGTAAAAGGTCGGCTTGCCACGATCTGACATAACGATAGAACCAAAACTTATTTGCCAGCGACTTGCACCATGTCAACCTCCAACGCCCCCACTCAACAGCCCCTGCTGGTGGCCTGCCTGTGCGCACAATGGTGCGGCACCTGCAAGGACTACGCTGCCTTGTTCAACGGACTACAGGCCGATTTTCCGGGGGTCAGCTTGCGCTGGATCGACATTGAGGACGAGTCGGAGCTGGTGGACCCGATCGAGGTGGAGAATTTCCCCACACTGCTGATCGCCACCGGCGGGCAGGCGCGCTTTTTTGGCACGCTTACGCCGCATATCGAGACACTCAAACGCCTGATCCGCTCGCATGAGGGCAACACCGGCCCGAGCCGCCTGTCGGCAGAGGTGCAGGCACTGACGCAGCGGCTTGCCGCCCGAACCACCTGAAACCTGGCTCAGGCCTGGGCAGCCAGCAGATTCTTGTAGACGCCGCAGCCCACGTAGAGGTCGTCGACCGCCAGCACATACGACATCTTGGACTGCACCACACCGGTCGCAGGGTTGGTGATGTCGTATTCCACCCAGCCCGGCTCGTAGCCGGCTTGGGCGCCTATGGTTTGCAGCAGGCCCGCACCATCGATGCCAGCAATGTCTTGCACCCTGCTGCCGACCTTGGCCGGGTTGCCGCCAAAGGCCAGGTAAGCGCCGCCCTTATCCAGGGCAAAGACATACATGTCGCGGTCAAAAAAGCCCTTGGCCGGGTCCGTCAGATCGCGCAAAAAGCTGTCCCGCGAGCCATGTCGGCGCTGCGCCACGGCTCGCTCCACCAGGGCCACGGCCTCCTCGGGCGAGCCCTGCAAGAGCCGGAACATGGCCACCGAATCGACCAGGGTGGTGGCGCGCTGCTCCATGTCGTCGGCCTTGCCCACGGCATGGCCCACCATCTGGGCATTGCGCTGGGTAATCTCATCGAGCTGGCGCACCGCCGACGTGATCTCGCTCAGGCCCGCGCTCTGCTCGGCGCTGGATGCGGAAATTTGCGACATGCTGGCGGCCACATCGCGGATGCCACCGACGATCTGGGTAATGGTCTCGCCCGCCGCATGGATGTTTTGCACGCTGGCCGCAATTTGACTGGACGATGCGCTGATCAGTTGGCGAATCTCCTTGCTGGATGCGGCCGAGCGCTGGGCCAGTGAACGCACCTCGGTGGCCACCACTGCAAAGCCGCGCCCGGTCTCACCGGCGCGGGCCGCTTCCACGGCCGCATTCAAGGCCAGGATATTGGTCTGAAAGGCCAGCCCATCGATGACACCCACGATCTCATCCATGCGCTTGGCGCTGGCCTGAATCGCCTCTACCGAAGCCACCGCCTCGGCCATGATGGCAGCACCGCTGACCGCCACATCGCGCACCTCACCGGCCCGCCCGTTGGCACCGCCTGCCGTGCTGGCATTGACCTGCACCGCCGACGACAGTTCTTCCACGCTGGCCGCTGTCTGCTCCAGATTGGCGGCCTGCTGCTCGGTACGGTCTGATAAATCCTGGCTGTCGCGCGCCAGGCTCTGGCTGGCGTAGGCCACAAAGGCCGCGTTGCTGCGCACATTGGCCACCATGGCCGACACCGTTCTACCCAGTCGCCCCACCGCTGTCACCACCTGGCCTAGTTCGTCGCGGCTGCGCGCCACGGCGGTGTGGCGCAAATCGCCCGTAACCATGTGATCCACGGCCTGCACCATCTGCAAAATATCCTGGGTCACGCTGGTGTAAAAAGCCGCCAGCAGGTAGACCAGAACCAAGGCGTCCAGGCCGCACAGGGCCACCACTATTTCAAAGGCGGCCTTGGGCTCGGTGCCGACAAAGAAAGCCCACAGCACCACCAGGATGGGCATGGCTGCCAATAGGCCAATGAGTGCGATCTTGTTCGAAAAAGGAAGCCGTCGCAGCACGGCCTCGCCCGGGCCCATCACGCCAGTTGCTTGCATGTATTGATTCCTGAAGCGGCAGCTGATGCGCCGTTAACCTGTCCCTGACCTGATGCTTTACCGCGTAACTGACAAACTGTTGACATCATTAAAAATGTGTGAATCAGTGCTCTTGCAACAGGATCTTTCAACACATGGCACAGCCGTCCCCTTCTACAAGGCGTCAATCTTCCCCTTATAGGCCTGGTCGTTGTCAGCAATCGCCCTGGCTGCATCGCCATAGGTACGCTTACCCGTAGCGAGCTCGCTAAGAATCGATTGGGCGGTGTGCCAGTACGCATTCAGCGCATTGACGACTGCTGGTGTATAGGCCTGCCTCCGCCAGGAAGCCGCCATATCCAGGCACACGGAATAGCCCGCCATCACGCTGCCAAGCTCTTCTTTTTCCATTCGGTTTGGCACAGCGCTGTTCGCCAGCACTTCCGGGCTGGCGGCACTGCCGGACAGGAACGGAACCTTGGAGGCCAGCTGCCTGGTCGCATGGGATGCGGAAAGTGCAGCAAAGCACGAGGTGCCCGGGTTCGTCTGCGTTAGTGTGGCCGAGCCGTTCGGCATGGCTAACGCCGGGCATTGCGCTGCCCCACCTTGGGCAAGGATTTGCGTACTCTCGCAATCCACAATCGCCGTGCTTTGGGGCATCTCAGACACCATCGGCATCGTGGAGATGACCGCAGCACTGGAAACGATCCTGGCTCCCGCCTTGGTTCTGTTAGCAACCTTTCCCCGACCTGTGAGCTTGGAGTGGACCAGGGTTCTGGGTGCAGCCTTACCACGGGTTGTGGTCTTGGCCCTGGCAAGGGTTCTGACGGGAGTCTTGGCCGCAACCCTATTCTTTGCCGCAGGCGTGCACAATGCGACACCCTTTTGGAGCGGCTTCTGGCCGCTCTTGCACGGCACATGCACGCTGGCAAAAGATGCCACGCACAGCGTGCAGGCTGCGATAAAAACCAGCCCACGTAACGTCATATTTTTCAAGGAATTTTCCTTCCAACATGGTTTGAATGCGATGAACTCCCCCAGAGAACAGGTGTCGCCTACTGTGTGCTTCGGTGGCTCCGTGCAGGAGGACACTGCCCGCCAAACTGAACAGGGCCCGAAGGCCCCGATCCGTGCATTACCAAGGGGGACTACAGCTTGGCGGTCACCCAGGCCAGCACCGTGTCCAGCGCATCGCCCAGCTTGGCGGGTTCGGTGCCGCCGGCCATGGCCATGTCGGGCTTGCCGCCGCCCTTGCCACCCACTTGCGCGGCGACAAAGTTGGCCAGTTCGCCGGCCTTGACCTTGCCCGTGGTGTCGGCAGTGACGCCGGCGGCGATCTGCACCTTGTCGCCGTCCACGCTGGCCAGCAGGATCACCGCAGTCTTGAGCTTGTCCTTGAGCTTGTCCATGGTGTCGCGCAGGGTCTTGGTGTCAGCACCCGGCAGTCGCGCCACCAGCACCTTGACGCCGTTGATCAACAACGCACTGTTGACCAGTTCATCGCCCTTGACCGAGGCCAGCTTGCCCTTGGCAGCGGTCAGCTCTTTTTCCAGATCGCGCACCAGGGCCATCAGGCTGGCCACACGGCCCGGCACTTCGTTGTTGGTCACGCGCAAGGTACCGGCCACACCACCCAAGGTGGTTTCCATGCCCTGCACATAGTCCAGCGCCACAAGGCCGGTGACGGCTTCCACGCGGCGCACGCCTGCAGCCACACCGCCTTCCGACGTGATGGTGAAGAAGCCGATATCTCCTGTTGCTTTCACGTGGGTGCCGCCGCAGAGTTCGGTGGTGGTGCCGATATCGAGCACGCGCACGATCTCGCCGTACTTCTCGCCGAACAGCATCATGGCGCCGGTTTGCTTGGCGTCTTCAATGCCCATGAGGCGCGACTGCGTGGGCGCATTGGCCAGGATTTCGGTGTTCACCAGGGCTTCGATCTCGCGGATCTGCGCGTCGGTGACCGGGGCGTTATGGGTAAAGTCGAAGCGGGTCTTCTCTGCATCCACCAGGCTACCCTTTTGCTGCACATGGTCGCCCAGCACCAGGCGCAAGGCCTTGTGCATCAGGTGGGTGACCGAGTGGTTGCGCATGGAGGCGGCGCGGATGGCGGCGTCCACATGGGCGGTGACGCTGTCACCGACGGCCAGCGTGCCGCTCTTGATGGCGCCGTGGTGGCCGAAGACGTCGGACTTGATCTTTTGTGTGTCGGCCACTTCAAACAGGCCGACATCGCTGAAGATGGCGCCCACGTCGCCGACCTGGCCGCCGCTCTCGGCATAGAAGGGCGTGGTGTCCAGCACCACGATGCCCATCTGCCCAGCCTTGAGTTCGGCCACCGGTGTGCCCTCGGCATACAGCGCCAGCACCTTGGCGCTTTGCGTCAACTGGTCATAGCCGACGAAGGTATTGCCCGCGCCCATGTAGTCCAGCGCCTTGTCCATCTTGAACTTGCCGGCCGCACGGCCCTTGGCCTTTTGCGCTTCCATGGCGGCATGGAAACCTGTCGCATCGACTTCCACACCAGCTTCGCGGCAGACATCAGCCGAGAGGTCGAGCGGGAAGCCGTAGGTGTCGTGCAGCTTGAAGGCCACATCGCCGGGCAGCACTTTCGCACCGTCCTTCAGGGCCTCTTCCAGAATTTCCATGCCGGTGGCCAGTGTCTCGAAGAAGCGCTCTTCTTCCACCTTCAACACCTCGGTGATGCGCTTCTCGTCGGCACGCAGCTTGGGGTAGGCGTCGCCCATCAGAACCACCAGATCGACTACGAGCTTGTGGAAGAACGGTGTCTTCTTGCCCAGCTTGTAGCCATGGCGAATGGCGCGGCGCACGATGCGGCGCTGCACATAGCCGCGGCCCTCGTTGCTGGGGATCACGCCGTCGCTCACCAGGAAGGCGGTGGCGCGGATGTGGTCGGCAATCACGCGCAGACTCTTGTTGCCCAGGTCGG
>TBL_comb47_HYPODRAFT_10005116_pt1 | contig 14772 bp, 14 predicted proteins | sample TroBogypolimnion_40_FD_10682 | JGI IMG/M metagenome (IMG submission 10682)
TCAAAGCCGAGTTTAGGCGGTGTCCCCCCTGCGCAGTAGGGGGGAAGGCTCGCGCAGCGAGACAGGGGGGTCCGCCTCCCCACGACTTGCCCATTATCCTCAAGGCCCAGTCCCCAACTTCAATAAAGGGGACTGGACCGGCGCTGAAGGTGCGTAACCGCAGGCTACCGGGATACTAAGGCTATTTCCCGATCTTAAAGGAGAGCAAAAAGCGATCTTCGCCGCAATCAAAAGGTATCACCATTGACTCGGCGCTCGACATGCTCTCGAGAACATAATCGCTGCCGTAAATAACGGTCGGAATGGAGAGATTGATATCCGCTCCCTTCGGGGAAAAGATGTGTTTCACATCCCCACCGATCATGTTGGCAATCTCCCCCAGGGCATCGTTCACGTCGTCATCAATCTCGGTTACTTCCATGCCGAGCATATTCGTGGTGATGCGCAGCGCCAAAGCTTTCGGGCAGTGAATCGCCAGGATACCTGAGTGGCTTCCGGCCAATCCGACCATGCTGGTCAGGGTCTCGTGGAAACTCGTCACCGGTTCCGTCAAAGGATATTCGTCCACGACATCCATCATTACCATGGTGGAGAAGACACCCTTGGTGATATCTACGATCGTCAGCCTCACGGAATCTTCGGTGAGATTCGCTTCGCTAAGAACTTCAGCATCCAGCCCCATAGTCACCTCCCTAACTTTAATGAACGCATCTAGTGTACCCATTCCTGTGCAAATAAAAAGCCCGCGTCAAAAAAAAACTGAGTCCTCAGCCAGGCAGCTGCCTCGGGTGTCACCCTCGCGGGGCGCACGAAGCGTCGAGTGGGCGGTTCTTCAGCTGACCGGGTATTCGCCCCTGGCCAGCGAGAGGCAGAAGCTATTGATCCCGGCGAACTCGCGCTGGAATACCTCCTCCACCCGGTCCGACACCTCCGCCACCTGCCTGCCCCGCTCCAAAAGCAGCTGTGCATTAGCCATGAGCGGCCGATCCACCGGGTCCCCGATCTGGCTCAAAAGGAGCACATAGGCGCCCAGCACCCCTTCCACGCGTTGGCAGATCTCCCGTGCGATCCGATGGGCGAGAATGTTGTAGATCTTCCCCACGTGGCTCATCGGGTTCTTGCCAGCCGCGGCCTCGGTGCCGATCGGCCTGCCAATCGGGATCAGCCCGTTCACCCGGTTGCCCCGACCGACCTGCCCGGAATCTGCGTCCTCCGCCGAGGTGCCCAGCAGCGACAGGTACACGCCGCCCAGCCCGCGCCCCTGCTGATCCAGAGTGTTAAAGTGCAGCGTCAAGCGCCCGAAGCCCCCCTTGCCGGCCATGAAGCGGTACATCTCGGAGCGGAGGATTTCCTTGCGGGCGAAATAGTCGCGCTCGGAGCCGATCTGGCCAGCGAGTAGTGGCATGGCGACGGTCAGGTCCAACTCGTCGCGGCAGCGCAGCCCCATCACCTTGACGTCCTGGCCGGTATCCGGGAACTGAGCCTTGAAGCTGGGCGAATTCAGTTCATTCTCCAGTGCCAGCACCGCCTGCTCGGTCGGGCTCAACGGGTAGTAGCCGACCGCGGCCGAGGTGTCGTTGGCGCCCCGGACGGCGCCGGGTCGCAGGAAGATATCGGTCAGCTCCTGGGAGCCGGGGGCGAGTTTGAACCGGTAGGTCAGGTGGCGTTCCGGATCAACCCCGGGGAGATGGGCGCGGATCCAGGCGCGGGCGGCGCCCAGGGCGATTTCCTGCACCGGAATCTCCCTGCCGAACGCGGAGAAGGTGGCCCGGTCCCCGATGGTGAGTTCCATCGGCTCGATGACTGCACCGCCCCCGAACTCCTTGTGCACCCGGCCCGCCGCCAAGAGACCCTTGTCGATATTGTGGTGCAGGATGGAGCCGAACTCCTTCAGGTAGGCCTGGGACAGCGCGACGGAGATGGCATCCATGACGCAGTCGCAGATCTGGTCCGGATGGCCGATCCCCTTGCGCTCCACGATTTCCACGCTCTGCTCGGTTACGCTCAACCCTTTGTACTGTTCGACCAGGATCATGCAAGCGTCCTTTGGCGCCGGTCCGAGGGCTGGCGCCTTTAGTGCATCCAGCAAGATTGTAACCCAAAAAGCCGGAGACGCAACGCAGCGCCCCGCCGGAGGGCCCGGATACGGCGTGGGGGAGTGCAGGAGGGGACCGAAATTAAAAGGCTCTGTTATGCACGGATGTTGTTTTTTAGGGCCTTATCCCCTCGCCCTCCGGGGGAGGGGCAGGGGTGAGGGAGTCCCCACGAGCAACTGTCGCGCCAAGGCAAATCCCTCACCCCGGCCCTCTCCCGGAGGGCGAGGGGGAGCTTTTGAAAGGTGTAAAAGGTAACAACTGGGCCTAACAGAGCCAATTAAAACGGGAACGGGAACGGAAACCCACTGCCGTTAAGTTAAGGCTCCCCCTCCCTTGACGGGAGGGGGAGAGCTTAGCGAGTGGGGATGGTTAACTTTAACGGCAGTGGAACTGGGACGGGAACGGCATTGGGCATCGGGCTCGGGCAGCAGGCAGCAGGAAGCAGGGAAAGTCAGCAAGCCCCGGAGATCGGAGGTGCCCGGTGGCTCAGCGCCGCAGCACCAGGAAGCCTCCCCTGGCGAGCCGCTTCTGCAGCCACAGGCCGAGCCAGAGCTTGATGATCCTGCGGGTGGCGGGAATCAGGAAGAAGATCCCGATAAAGTCGGTGAAGAAGCCGGGGGTGAGCAGCAGCAGGCTACCCAAAAGAACCAGAGCACCGTCCAGGAGCTGGGCGGCGGGGAGCCTCCCCTGTGCCAGTTCCTGCCGCACCTGGGTAACGATGCGGAACCCCTGGCTGCGCACCAGGTAGGCGCCCGTGAGGCTGATGGCGAGCAGCAGCGCGGCGGTCGGGAGGGCGCCGATCAGGGAGCCCACCTTGATCAGCAGGTAGATCTCGATGACCGGGACGATCAGAAAGATGAGAAAGAGTCTGAGCAGCATCTATTTTTTCATGTCTATGCCGTAGCTCTTGATTTTCCGGTGCAGGTTGCTGCGCTCCAGTTCGATCGCCTCCGCCGTCCGGGACACGTTCCAGTCGTGCTCCTCCAGCTTCTGGATGATGAACTCCTTCTCGAACTCCTCCCGCGCCTCGCGCAGCGAAGAGAGCTCCAGCACCCCGTCCAGCCTGCCGCCTCCCGCCTCCCTGCCGTTGGACTCCACGGAGAAGTAGTCCGGCAGGTGGTTCGGGGTGACGGTGCCACCGGGGGTCATGATGACCAGGCGCTCCACGATATTTTTCAGTTCCCGCACGTTGCCGGGCCAGTCGTAGCGCTGCATTGCCTCCATCGCCTCGGGGACGATCAGTTTCAGGTCCCTCCCCTCGCGCCGGCAGAAGGCGTCCAGGAAATAGCCGGCCAGAAGCGGCACGTCGTCGCGCCGCTCCCTGAGCGCCGGGACCTTGAAGGGGACCACGTTCAGGCGGTAGAAGAGGTCCTCGCGGAAGGAGCCGCTCCTGATCTCCTCCTCCAAAAGCTTGTTGGTGGCCGCGACCACCCGGACGTCAACCTCCAGGGTCCGGGTCCCGCCGACCCGCTCGAACTTCCTTTCCTGCAGGATGCGCAGCACCTTGGCCTGGGTCTTGAGCGACATGTCGCCGATCTCGTCCAGGAAGATGGTGCCGCCGTCGGCCAGGTCGAACTTCCCCTTCTTCTGGGACACGGCGCCGGTGAAGGCGCCCCGCTCGTGGCCAAACAGCTCGCTCTCGATGAGCTCCTCGGGGATCGCCGCGCAGTTGATCTCGATGAACGGCTTGTCGCGGCGCAGGCTGTGGAAGTGCACCGACCGCGCCACCAGCTCCTTGCCGGTGCCGTTTTCGCCCGTGATGAGGACGGAGGCGTTGGTCGGCGCCACCATCCGGATCTGCTCCTTGAGCCTCAGCATCGCCGCCGAGTTGCCGATCATCTCGTGGCTTTGCAGCACCAGCCCGCGCAGCGAGGCGTTCTCCTCCTTGAGCCGGGTCATGGCGAGGGCGTTCTCCACCGTCACCACGACCTTCTCCAGAGAGAGCGGCTTCTCGATGAAGTCGTAGGCCCCGAGCTTGGTCGATTTCACCGCGGTCTCGATGGTGCCGTGGCCGCTCATCATGATGACGTTCAGCGACGGGTAAAGCTCTTTCAGTCCCTTGAGGGTCTCCAGCCCGTCCATCCTCGGCATCCAGATGTCCAGAAGGACCAGCCCGGGGAGCTCGCGCTTGCACAGGGCGAGAGCCTCCACCCCGTCGCCGGCGCAGACGGTCCGGTACCCCTCGTCCTCCAGGATCCCGGCCAGGGCCGAGCGGATCCCCTCCTCGTCGTCGACTATCAGTATGGTTTCGGTCATGGTCGGTCCCTGCCGGGCGCTAGCCCGCCAGCCCCACTTCCCGGGCGAGTTCGCTCCAGGCGGGGAGCGAGCGCTCGATCATCCCCTGGTCCACGCAGTAGGCGATCCGGAAGTAGCCGGGTGCGCCGAAGCCGGCGCCGGGCACCAGCAGGATGCGGTGCTTCTGGGCGATCCTGACGAACTCGACGTCGTCGGCCAGCGGGGATTTCGGGAAGAAGTAGAAAGCGCCGTCGGGGCGCACCATCTGGAACCCCATGCCGCAAAGCGCGTCGTAGAGGATGTCGCGCTTCGCCTGGTAGGCGCCGATGTCGACCGAGATGTGCTGCAGGCCGGCCACCAGGCGCTGCATGAGCGCCGGGGCGTTGACGAAGCCGAGCACCCGGTTCGAGAAGATGGTCCCCTCCATGAAGGTGTCTACGTTGCGCATCCGGGGGTTCGCCGCCAGGTAGCCGATGCGCTCACCGGGGAGCGCCAGGTCCTTGCTGTGGGAGGTGACGATGACCGAGTTCTCCACATAGCGGAAGATGTTCGGCACGACCTTGCCGTCGTAGCTGATCCGCGCGTACGGTTCGTCGGAGATGACGCAGATCTGCCGGCCAAACTCCTTTTCCTTGGCGCTCACGGCCTCGCCCAAGGCCTGGAGGCTCTCGGCCGGGTAGATGACGCCGGTCGGGTTGTTGGGCGAGCAGATGATGACCGCGCGGGTCTTAGCGGTCATCGCGGCGGCGATTGCCGGGACGTCGAGTTGGAAGGTATCGGGGTCGGTCCAGACCACGACCGGCTCGCCGCCGTGGTTATCGATGTAGAAGCGGTACTCCACGAAGTAGGGGGCGAGGATGATGACCTCGTCGCCGGGATTCAGTATGGTCTTCAGCACGACGTTGAGCGCGCCGCCGGCGCCGCAGGTCATCACCACCTGCCCTCCCTCGACCGGGAGGTCCGAGGCGCTGGCAAGCATGCGAGCCACGGCCGAGCGGGTTTCGGCGTACCCCGCGTTGTTCATGTAGCGGTGCATACCGGGCAGCGGTGCCTGGGCGAGCTTTAGAAAATCGCCGTGGAACTGGGCGGGCGGCTCCACATCCGGGTTCCCCAGGGTGAAGTCGTAGATCTGGTCCGCACCGAACTCCTGGCGCAGCCGCTCCCCCTCCTCGAACATCTTCCTGATCCATGATGAATTCGCGATAAATCCGGCTATCTTTCGGGCCACGGCCATGCGAGCGCACTCCTTGCGAGGTTTTTTAATTTTTTTAGCACATTACGGCAAAGGGGGCAAGGCGTATTACCCGAGGCCGGTCCCAGGACGGCTCCGCCTCACTTTCCCCTTTAATTTAGGGGACAATCTGCTATGATGCCCCCTTCACGAGAGGACACCAACGCTAAGGAGGGGTAGACATGAGCAAGAACTGGCGCATCGAGACGCAGGCGATTCAGGAGGGGTACACTCCGCAGGACGGGGAGCCGCGCATCCTTCCGATCATACAGAGCACGACCTTCAAGTTCAGCTCCGCGGACCACGTGGCGAAGCTGTTCGACCTGGAGGCCGGTGGTCACTTCTATTCGAGACTCAGCAATCCGACCTCCGAGGGGCTCGAGAAGAAGATCACTGCCATGGAGGGGGGCGTGGCCGCCATGGCCACCTCGTCCGGGCAGGCAGCAACCAGCATCGCGCTCATGAACATCTGCCGCGCCGGCCAGCACATCGTCGCTGCCAGCACCCTGTACGGCGGCACCTACTCCCTCTTCGCCAACACCTTCCCGAAGCTCGGCATAGAGGTGACCTTCATCGACCCGGAATCGGACGCGGCGACCATCGAGGCGGCCTTTCGCCCCGAGACCCGCGCGCTCTTCGGCGAGACCATCGGGAACCCCGGACTGAACGTGCTCGACTTCGCGACCTTCGCCGGCGTCGCCCGGAAGATGGGGGTGCCCCTGGTGGTCGATAACACCTTCCCAACCCCGTACCTGTGCCGCCCCTTCGAGCACGGTGCGAACATCGTGGTGCATTCCGCCACCAAGTACATCGACGGCCACGCCACCAGCGTCGGCGGGGTCATCGTGGACGGCGGCAACTTCGACTGGGGTAACGGCAAGTACCCGGAGCTGACCGAGCCGGACTCCAGCTATCACGGGCTCAAGTACCTGGAGGCGTTCGGCAACCTGGCCTACATCGTCAAGGCGCGGGTGCAGCTGATGCGGGACCTGGGTGCCTGCCCGGCGCCGCTCAACGCCTTCCTTTTCAACCTCGGGCTGGAGACGCTCCCCCTGAGGATGCAGCGCCACAGCGAGAACGCCCTCGGGATAGCGAAGTTCCTGGAAGGGCACGACTGCGTGAGCTGGGTCAGCTATCCCGGACTGCAGAGCCACGGGAGCTACGCGCGGGCGCAGCAATATCTGCCCAAGGGGGCCAGCGGCGTACTGACCTTCGGCATCAAGGGAGGTGCTGCGGCAGGCAAGAAGTTCATGGAGAGCTGCACTCTGGTGGCGCTGGTGGTCCACGTGGGCGACGCCAGGAGCTGCGTGCTGCACCCGGCGAGCACGACGCACCGCCAGCTAACCGAAGAGCAGCAGATCGCCTCCGGGGTCACCCCGGACCTGATCAGGCTCTCGGTCGGGATCGAGCACATTGACGACCTGATAGCGGACATCGAGCAGGCGCTCAGGGCGAGCTGCTAAGACGGGAAATGGGGGCGGCGCGCTAGATCAGACGCGCGCCGCACAACGACAAAGGGGATTTGGCAGCGCACGCGGCCAAATCCCCTTTTTTTTACCCTGCGGTCCTGCAGGCGACCACGGTGCAAAGCACCGCAGCCCAGAGCCCGCTACTTACCGCAGCACTTCTTGTACTTCTGGCCGCTGCCGCAGCTGCAGGGGTCGTTGCGGCCGATCTTCGGCGCACGCACGATCGGCTTCTGGGTGACGCCCTTGCCGTCGGTGAAGAACCAGAGATCCTTCTCCTTCTTGAAGAGAGCGAGCTCGTGGTGCACCTTGGGCTCACCCTTTTCATTGTAACGCGCGATGAACTCGACCTCGCCGGTCGTGTCGGAGCTGGTGCCCCCCTTCACGGCGACAATCTCCAGGCCCAGCCACTCTGCACTCTCCGCCCACTCCTTGGTGCCCGCGACGTCATACCCTTCGCGGTGCTTGGGGTGGGTGGTTTCAAATATGTAATCGGTCTCGACCTTCGCGTAGGCCGCATAACGCGAGCGCATCAGTGCCTCGGCGCTCTGCGCGGCACGCTCACCCTTGATAATGGGCTGGCAGCAATCGGCGTAGGCAATACCGGTTCCACAGGGACACAACTCCATCTCTAACTCCTCCTCGTTGCTGGTCTTTTGCTGCTGTTCTGGCCGGTTTCAGCCGGCCTGGTAATCGGCGCTCACCACGGAGGCACTAACACTCTTCATGTAGGCCGCCACTTCGTTGGCATGGTAGGGGTGCACCTGGTAGGCTTGCAGGTCTTCCAGGGAGTCGAACTTGGTGACCAGGGCGATATCGGCGGAGCGCTCCGAATGGATCAGGTCAACCCCGACCTCCAGGTAGCGCAGCTGCTCGACCTTCCCCTGCATGCTGAGCAAAATCTCTTCCGCTTGCTTTATCCCCTCCGGGGTGCGCTCTTTCAACTTGAATAACACGATATGTGTGATCATTTTTTTCTCCTGGAATTTTTGATGCTGCAGCCGATACCTTGTAATACATGAGCGCCCGCCTTCCTGTCAACGGTGCGGGCCGCGAATTTGATTAAAAATGAGAATAAAGTTGTTGCACGGAACCGGCAATGCTGCTATAAGACCAACAAGACCGATATGGTCCTGTTGTAAAATTAATTAATTGGAGGATGAGATGGCTCGCTTTGCGAAATTAATGTGTATAATAGTACTGCTGTGCGTGGCAATCGCGGCACGCGGTGAAGCTGCCCAGACGGTGCTGTTCGATACGGGGCATGGTGAGCGTTTCCTGGTAGATGAGAAGGGGCCTCTGCAGCTCTCCGGGTTTGCCGGGATCTGCCAGGCGGCCGGCATCACGGTGGGGACCCTGGCCAAGCCGATCAGCGACGAGAGCCTGGCAGGCGTGAGCGGCCTGGTGATCTCGGGAGCCTTCCAGCCTCTCAAGGACGAGGAAATCGACGCGCTGATCCGCTTCATGCTGCGCGGCGGCAAGCTCTCCGTCATGCTGCACATCGCTCCCCCGCTGGACTCCCTGCTGGTCCGGCTGGGCATAAACTTCACCAACGGTGTCATTCGGGAGCACGAAGGGATCATCGACGGCCAGCCCCAGGATTTCCGGGTGAGCCGGCTCGGCACCCACCCCGTCATGAAAGGGATCAGCGCTTTCAGCCTGTACGGAGTATGGGGGCTCATGAGCGTGGATCAGCGCTCCCACAATATCGCCATGACCAGCGCGCAGGCCTGGATCGACCTGCATCATGACAAGGTCCAGACCAAGGACGAGACGGGCGCTTTCGCGGTGGCCTGTGCCGGCAATGTCGGCCAGGGCGGCTTCGTGGTGTTCGGCGACGATGCGATCTTTCAGAACAAATTTCTGGACGCCAACAACAAGGCGCTTGCCGTCAACCTGGCAAGCTGGCTTAAATAAAAGCGGGGCAGCAAACCATCAGTCAAAGCTGGACATGAATTTAGGCAGCACTCAAATCAAGGAGGATACAGAAGATGGCACAGGCTTTAGAGATCTACAAATGTGAAAGTTGCGGCAACATCGTTGAAGTCTTCCACGCAGGCGCCGGCGAACTGGTCTGCTGCGGCAGCGCCATGACGCTGCAGACGGCCAACACCGTCGAGGCCTCGAAAGAGAAGCATGTGCCCGTGATCGAAAAGGGCGACGGCACCATCACCGTCAAGGTCGGCAGCGTGCCGCACCCGATGGAAAGCGTGCACTTCATCGAATGGATCGAGCTCATCGCGGATGGCAAGGTGCACCGCGCCCAGCTGGCACCGGGTCAGGCTCCCGAGGCGACCTTCGCCGTCAGCGCGGACAAGGTCACCGCCCGCGAGTACTGCACCCTGCACGGCCAGTGGGCCGCCGAAGCGTAGATCTGGAACAGGATAGCAGCAAATGAAAGAGGGGGACGGCGCATGCCGTCCCCCTCTTTTTTTGTCTTTACCCCATCCCCGCTCCGACCTTCCCCTTCGAGGGGAGGGAGAGTTGCGGATGCTCCTTATCTGCCGCTGCGGCGCGCCGCGTGCGCTGCGGGGCGCGGAACACTCTTGGTGCCGGCACCCACCGCGTGGTGTCCGGTCGCCGGCTTGGCCGCAGACTTGGACGCGGGCTTGTCCCCTTGCCTGCCCGAGGGCTTCGCCGGACTCTCCTTGCGGCGCTGCGGCTCGCGCGGCGCACGCACGAACTCGGCGTCCTTCTTGGGAGCGGGAACGCTGTAATCAAACCCCTCCACGATGCGCCTCTCGATCTGCGACCCGAGCACCCGCTCGATGCCGCGCACCATCATGTCGTCCTCGCGGGTCACCAGGGTGAAGGCGTCCCCGGTCTTCGCCGCGCGGCCGGTCCGGCCGATCCGGTGCGTGTACGCCTCGGGGGTGTCCGGGATGTCGTAGTTGATGACGTGGGAGATCAGGGAGACGTCGATGCCGCGCGCCGCGATGTCGGTCGCCACCAGGATCTGGAAGCTGCCGTCCCGAAAGCCGTCCAGCGCCGCCTGCCTCCTGTTCTGGGAAAGGTTCCCCTGCAGGGAGGCCGCCTTGTAGCCGCTCTTCTCCAGTTGTTCCCCCACCCTCTTGGCGCGGTGCTTGGTCTTGGTGAAGATCAGCACGCTCTCCGTGTCGGTGTGGCTCAACAACTCGAACAAAAGCGGGGTCTTCAGATGCTGGGACACCGGGTAAAGGGCATGGGACACCGTCGCCGCGGGGGCGGTCCGGCTTACCTGCACCGTCACCGGATTCTTGAGGATGTCGTGGGCGAGCTTCCTGATGTCGTCGGGCATGGTTGCGGAGAACATCAAGGTCTGCCTGGGATAGGGCAGCACCTTCAGGATCCGTTTCACGTCCGGCAGAAAGCCCATGTCGAACATCTGGTCCGCCTCGTCCAGCACCAGCATCTCAACCTTGGAGAGATCGATCGTCCCCTGGGAGATGTGGTCCAGCAGGCGCCCCGGGCAGGCCACGACGATTTCGATCCCTTCCTTGAGTCTCTTGATCTGCGGGTTGATGTTGACTCCGCCGTAGATCGTCATGCTCCGTAAACGGGTGACCTTCCCCATGGCGTTGAGCGCCTCGTTGATCTGCTCGGCGAGCTCCCTGGTCGGGGCGACGACCAGCGCGCGGACTTTGCCGCGCTCTCCCTGCATGAGGCGGTGCAGCATGGGCAGGCCGAAGGCCGCCGTCTTTCCGGTCCCCGTTTGGGCGAGCCCCATGACGTCCTGCCCGGTCATTACCGGGGGGATCGCCTGCAGCTGGATGGGGGTCGGGGTGACATACCCGAGGGCCTCCACTCCGGCCTGAATCTGAGGGTGCAAATTGAACTCTTTGAAATCCACTGTTACTCCTATCTGTTTGATTTTTCCCACAAAAAACCCCAGAAGCCTGGCAAGGCCCATGGGGTCCGTTGACTGATTAGAAACTGAACTATACCATAAATTGCGGAAAAGGTGGGGGAATTTATTTATCCCAGCCAGAGTGAAGCGCCCGATTGCTCCGGCGCGCCGGGTGCCGCCGCCCCGACCCAGTGACGCCCGGGACCAGATTCAGGGAAGAGATTCCGGTTGACAGGGGCCCGACGACTCAACTACTATTGTCGCGAAATCAGCACAGTACGCTCAGGGGACGGCAATGTACTACAGACGACTGATAGCCTTGCTCATGGTATGCGCGTACCTGATCCTGCCCCTGGACAGCTTCGCCAACCTGGACTCCCCGCGCGCCAATGCGCGGCAAAGCGCGGGCGCGCTCCTGGAGCTCGCCTCCCCCGGGGAGGCTGACTCGCATTGCCCCTGCTCCCAGCATCACGGAACCGACGGCTGCAACCCCGGCTGCTCCTGCTGCTCCTGCTGTTCCTTCTGCGCGCCGCTTCCCGCAAGATTCGCCCAGCTCGCCGTCCCGCCAAGCACGACATCGTTCTCCATGCGCGAGCCGCTGAGCCACTTCCCCGAGGTATACCTCCCCATCTTCGTCCCCCCACAAAACCGCAGCTGACCCAAGACGCGAAACCCGGGAACAGAGAAGCTGGCGCCCAGCCGCAGCTGAGATTTTCCAAGCGCCGCAAGCTCCTGATCCCATCGTGAAGCCCCGAAGACGAGACGCTCCGCCCAGCCTCATTGGCACCCGCAGGGCCGCGCCTTGCTTTTTCCCGTTTTCATCAGCCAGGCAGATAAACCGAACGATCGCATCACCTAACGATCAGCCCGCGCGGCCCCGCCCCCGCCCCCGCACCCGCTCGCAACCGGTGCCCGGGCCGGGATCACTGCCGGGCTGCAACCAAGGAGTATACCGTGAACACCGAACGCACCCTGTCCCGGGCATTGTGGGACTCCATCTGTTCGCTCAAGCTGGCCATGACCCTGCTGCTCACCCTGGCCATCACCTCGATCATAGGCACCGTCATCCCCCAGGGGAACCTGGCGCCCCAATACGTTACCAGCATCGGCCCGGCCAAGCTAAAGCTCTACCAGACGCTGGGATTTTTCGACATGTACCACTCCTGGTGGTTCGTGCTGCTGCTGGGAGCGTTGGCGGCCAACCTGGCCGCGTGCTCCTGCAAACGGCTGCCTCAGATCTGGCGCACCGTCACCCGCCCGGTGACGACGCTGGACGAAGGGCTGCGCAAGTCCCTGCCCAACCACGCCACATTCGCCGCGCCGCAATCGGCCCGGGATCTCAAGGACCGGATGGTCGGGATTCTCGGGTCATGCTTCGCGAAACCCCTGGTCACCGAACAGGACGGGGTCTATCACCTGTACGCGGAGAAGACTCCCTGGTGCCGCCTGGCGGTCTACGCCGTGCACCTGAGCATCCTGGTGATCTTCGTCGGCGCCATCGCCGGCTCCCTGTTCGGCTTCAAGGGGTACGTCAACATCCCCGAGGGGGGAGGCGTCTCCCAGGTCGCGGGTGCAGGCGGCAAGACTATCGACCTCGGTTTTGTGCTGCGCTGCGACAAGTTCAGCGCCTCCTTCTACGACACCGGCGCGCCCCGGGAGTTCAAGAGCGTGCTGACCGTGCTGCAAAACGGCAAGCCGCTCCAGGGCTTCGACCATGTCCCGATCATCGTCAACGACCCCTTGACCTACCGGGGGATCACCTTCTACCAGTCGAGCTACGGCAAGGCCGGGCGGCACGTGTTCAGGGTCAGCGACCCCGACGGCGGCAACGCGTCCACCATCACGGTGCCCAGCGACGGCGAGGCACGGCTTCCAGGCGGCGGAGGCATGCACGTGCTGGAGGCGACCCAGGACGTGGCCCCCTTTGAGCCCGGCAGGTCCGGCCCGGCGGCCAACATCGAGGTCCATGGAGCGGCCGGCCAGACCCAGAGGATCGTGGTCTACGCCAATCACCCCGAACTCAACCTGCAGTCGGCCCGGAAGAACGGCGGCCCGGTCTTCAGTTACCTGAGCGGCAGCGAGAGCATGTACACGGGGCTGCAGGTCGCCCGGGACCCCGGGGTCGGGATCGTCTGGCTCGGCTGCCTGCTCATGGTGGTCGGCGTCTACTGCGCCTTCTTCCTGTCGCACCGCAGGGTGTGGGTGCGGATCAAGGACGGGGAGGTCGTGGTCGGCGGCAACACCAACAAAAACCCGGCCGGCTTCGAACTTGCCTTCGAACGGCTGGTGCAAACGATCAAGGGCGAGCTTGCGCCCGGGGAGAAAAAATGACCAGTTCGCTGCTGTTCAATATCGCCACCATCGCCTATCTGGCCTCCATGCTGCTCTTTTTCGCTTTCATCGCCTCCCGGGTGGCGTCCCTCGGCCTGCTGGGGAGCGCCAGCGCCTGTTCGGGACTGGTCGTGCAGAGCGTCGCCATCGGGCTGCGCTGGCGCGAGTCGTACATCATGGGGGTGGGACACGCGCCGCTCTCCAACCTGTACGAGTCGGTGGTCTTTTTTTCCTGGACCATCGTCCTCATCTACCTGCTGCTCGATCTGCGCTACCGCTACCGGGTGATCGGCGCCTTCGTCATGCCGTTTGCCCTGCTCGGGATGACCTGGGCCCAGCTCGGCCTCGATAACGGCATCGAGCCCCTGGTCCCGGCGCTGCAAAGCAACTGGCTGCTCTACCACGTGGTCACCTGCTTCCTGGGATACGCGGCCTTCGCCGTCGCCTGCGGCATCTCCATCATGTACCTGATCCGGGAGACTGCCGGCGCCGCACCGGCCGGGGGCGGGACCGCGGGATTCTTTCCGCCCGTCAAGGTGCTGGACGACCTGAACTACCGGGCGATCATGGTCGGTTTCCCCCTGCTGACGCTGGGGATCGTGACGGGAGCCGCCTGGGCCAACTACGCCTGGGGCACCTACTGGAGCTGGGACCCCAAGGAGACCTGGTCCCTGATCGTCTGGTTCGTCTACGCCGCCTTCCTGCACGCGCGCATCACCCGCGGCTGGGTGGGCCGGCGCGCCGCCTGGCTCTCGGTGATCGGGTTCGCCGCCACCATCTTCTGCTATCTCGGGGTGAACCTTTTCCTGTCCGGCCTGCACAGCTACGGCAAGTAGCCGGCCTTTCCCGGCCGGCTGAAAACCAGCGGATCACCCGGCGTAGCGGGCTGCAACGTGGACGACCCGCGCCGGCTGAGCGCCGGGAGGCCGGCTCAAAATAAGGACGAAATGGGGAAAAAGCGCCCCGGCAGGGGCTTTCCGACAGGATGCGGTAGCGTATTTCCCGGCGCTATGCTAAAAAAAGAGAAACCTTCTGCAGTGCGGGAAACCCATGAAGATCATGATCAAATACCGGCTCTTTCTTGCCATGCTGGCTGCCACGGGCGCGGTCGTCATCTGCATGTTCCTCATCATGCAGTGGAGTATCGGCCGCGGCTTCCTCGCCTACGTCAACACCATCGAAAGGGAGCGCTTCGGCAAGCTCGCGGAGGTGCTGGAGCAGTCCTACACGGTCCAGGGGAGCTGGGAGTTTCTGCGCGAGGACCCCTCCGCCTGGTTCAGGATCGTCGGCTCGACCCTGCCCCGGGAGGGGTCCGACCAGGACCGCCGGGAGCACCTGGGCAAAAGGTTCCTGCGCCGGCCGCCGGAGCGCCCGACGGCCGGCTTCCCCATTCTGACCGGCCAGCAGGCGCCGCCGCGCCTGCCGCACCGTTTCGAGACGCGCGTCGTGCTTTTGGATGCCGGCCGCAACCGGCTCGCCGGGCCGGCCGGGGAGCTTGGCGGGATCAACTTCAAAAGCATCAGTAACGGCGGGCGCGTGGTGGGCTACCTCGGCATGCTCCCGAGGCAGCGGCTGACCGACACCCAC
>TBL_comb47_HYPODRAFT_10005117_pt1 | contig 14771 bp, 11 predicted proteins | sample TroBogypolimnion_40_FD_10682 | JGI IMG/M metagenome (IMG submission 10682)
GCCACCCAGTCCCCGGCGCCGGCTGCGGCTCCCGAGCCCGCGCCCCAGGCGGCGCCCGCCGCGCCGGTGTCCAGCCCCGTGGCCGAGGCGCCGAAATACAGCGAGAAGGTGTCCAAGGCCATCGGCCCCCTGGTGGACGGCAAGGCCCGGGTGGTGTTCTTCCGTCCCAGCAAGTTCGTCGGCGCGGCGATCGGCTTCATCGTCCGCGAGGAGAAGGCGGAACTGGGCAAGCTGCGCAGCGGGAACTATTTCGTCGCCAACGTGGAACCGGGCAAGCATACCTACACCGTGCATTCGGAAGCCGCGGACAACACCACCCTCGAACTGGAACCGGGCGAGACCTATTTCATCACCGGTTCCATCAGCATGGGTTTCATGGCCGGCCATCCGCACCTGACCGTCACCGACGTCGCGGCCTTCGAAACCGCCCTGCCCAAGCTGGACCCCTCCAAGCCGCTCAGTTAGCCAGGAACGCCTCCATCAGCGTGTGCCCGGGATCCAGCAGGATCCCGGTCGCCGCCGCATCGGCTTCGGTGAAGGGCCGCCCCGAGCCCGGCCCGATCCCGGTGCCGGCGTAGCAGTACGGCGGCGGCAGCAGGTCGTGGGCCTTGCTCCGCACCAGGGTCGCGTGGTCCGGCGCCACCAGGATGCGGTAGTCGCCCCTGGCGCGCAGGGCCGCCAGCAGCGGCCCCACCACCGCCTCGTCGATCCGCTCCAGCGCTTTCGCCTTCTCCTCGGCCATGCCCTGGTGGGCCGCCTCGTCCGGCGCCTCCACGTGGACCACCACCACGTCGTAGTCGTCCAGGGCCTTGACCGCGGCCCGGCCCTTGGCGTCGTAGTCGGTGTCGATGTAGCCGGTGATCCCGGGCACCTGGATCAGATCCATGCCCATGCCCACGGCGATCCCGCGCAGGATGTCCACCGCGGTGATCAACGCTCCGCTCAGTCCGAAGCGCTCCTTCAGGCTCGCCAGCGGCACCTGGATGCCCTGGCCCCAAAGCCAGATGTCCGTGGCCCAGGCCTCCCCGCGCGCCCGCCGGCGCAGGTTCACCGGGTGGTCCGCCAGCAGGTCGTGGGCCCGGGCCATGATCGACCGGATCCGCGCCTCGCCTTCGCCTTTCGGCCAGTGCGCGGCCACGGGCTGGTCGGCGATGTCGTGGGGCGGGGCGCAGACCAGGTCCATCTCGGAAGCGCGGGAGAGGAACAGCAGGTTGCGGTAGGAGACGCCGGGGTGGAAGGCGCAGGTCTCCCCGGGGAACAGGGTCGCGTTGAGGGACGCCACCAGCTCGTCGGCGTCCGCCTGGGCGATGTGCCCGGCGGTGAAGTCGCGCATCAGGCCGTCGGCCAGGTGGACGAAGTTGCAGCGGAAGATCAGCTGGTCCGGCGTGGTGGTGAGGCCCTTGGCCGTGGCCTCCATGGGCGCCCGGCCGGAGTAGGAGACGTGGGGGTCGTAGCCCATGAGGGTGAGCGTGCCCACGTCGGTGCCGGCGGTGTAGCCCGCCGGGATGGTGACCACCCGGCCCAGGCGGCCTTCCCGGGCCACCGAATCCATGTGGGGGATGTGCGCGGCCTCCAGGGGCGTGCGCCCGCCCAGCTGGGGCAGCGGCTCGTCGGAGGCGCCGTCGGGGAGGATGATCACGTATTTCATGAATAATCCTCGATGAAAGCCTTCACCCGGTCCACATCCGGCGGCATCACCGTCACCCGCTGCGGCCGGTGCTCGATGCCCCGGAACGCCTCCGGGCAGGCCGGCTTGCGCCCCAGGGCCTCCAGGATGGTCTCCTCGAACTTGATGGGCAGGGCCGTCTCCAGGCACACCAGCGGCACGCCCGGCTCCCGGAACTCGAGCCCGACCTTGATCCCGTCGGCGGTGTGCGGATCGATCTCCACCCCGTGGCGCGCCCACACCCGGCGGATGGTCTCCAGCCGGTCGGCGTGGGTGCTGCGGCCCGAAACGAAGCCGAACTCCGGCAGCCGCGCGAAGTGGGGCGTCCCGGACAGGTCGAAGCTGCCGCCGGCCTCCACCTCGGCCCACAGCTGCCGGACCAGCGCGGCGTCGCGGCCCACCAGGTCGAAGACGAACCGCTCGAAGTTGGAGGCGCGGGAGATGTCCATGGAGGGGCTGGAGGTGGCGTGGGTCCGCTGGGCCGACCGGGGGGCGTAGACCCCGGTCCGGAAGAACTCGTCCAGCACGTCGTTCTCGTTGGTGGCGAGGATCAGCCTCCGGATCGGCAGCCCCATCATCCGGGCCACGTGCCCGGCGCAGATGTTGCCGAAATTGCCCGAAGGCACCGCGAACGAGACCTGCTCCCGGCTGGAGCCGGTCACGGCGAAGTAGCCCTTGAAGTAGTACACCACCTGGGCCATCAGCCGGGACCAGTTGATCGAGTTGACCGTGCCGATGCGGTGCAGCTCCTTGAAGGCGCCGTCGTTGGAGACCGCCTTCACGATGTTCTGGCAGTCGTCGAACATGCTCTCGATGGCGATGTTGAAGATGTTCGGGTCCTCGAGGCTGTACATCTGGGCCCGCTGGAACGCGCTCATCCGGCCGTGGGGCGAAAGCATGAACACCCGGATGCCCTGCTTGCCGCGCATGGCGTATTCCGCCGCGGAACCGGTGTCGCCCGAGGTGGCGCCCAGGATGTTGAGCCGCTCCCCGGCCCGGGCCAGGGCGTACTGGAACAGGTTGCCCAGCAGCTGCAGGGCGATGTCCTTGAACGCCAGGGTCGGGCCGTTGGACAGGCCCAGGACGTGCAGCCCGGGTTCGAGGGTCCGGACCGGGGTGATGTCGGCGCTGCCGAACACCTCGGCCGTGTAGGTGGCCGCCACCAGCCGGCGCAGGTCCGCTTCCGGGATATCGGTGGCGAACAGCCGGATGATCTCGAAGGCCAGGTCCGGGTAGGCCAGCCCCCGCCACGCTTCCAGCTGCTCCGCGGACACCCGGGGATAGCTCTCCGGCAGGAACAGCCCCCCGTCCGGGGCGAGCCCGCCGAGCAGGGTGTCCGAAAACGGCCTGGGTGCGCATCCGCCCCTGGTGCTGATGTTCTCCACGACAGGCTCCTCCATGGTGTTGACGCCGGCGGCTGCTTGAACCGCGGGTGCCCGGATCATCTAGATCTTAACCTGGAGCCAGGGACTTCCTGATCCGGTTTACTCAAAGGTCCGTTTGGGCATGGCCGGAACCCGCGAACCGGGAGCCGTGAGTCCAAGTCGATAACACCAGTAGTGCCAAGACCGTTCATTGAACCAACCCGGTTCGGCATGAGTCAGCGCGTCACGGAAGGAGCCTTCCCCCAGGATGGCAAGCATCCGCTGCACATCGTCGAAATCCCCGATGTTCATCACCTGAGCGATGACGCGAATGGGCCGGCGGATGGCTTCGTCGGGCTTTTCCCACCAGATATAGCGTGTGGCATCCTGAAGGAGTTCCTGCCGGGCTGCCGGAGTCATTCGTTGCCTCCAAGCCCGGGGAAGACGTCTGGCGCCGGTGGCAACTGGTCAACCTTGGCCACGATTTGCACCAAAGTCTTCTGGACAGCTTTGGGCAGTTCATGGAGGTCCCCCCCCTTGAAATAGGTAAGAGCTTTTAATGCTTCAGATGGCTGAAACCTCCGCCCGTAGATGGCCCTCGCGCCGACCAGGCCTTCCTCCAGAGGGACCCCGTATTCCACAAGGGCGACGATGTCCAGGTAGTCCTTCTTCTCCACGCGATCGAGAATGACCTTCATCTTGAGGGCCAGGAGATCCTGCAAGGAAGCCACCAGCACGATCCCATCTTCCGTCCATTCCGGTTTCCCCACCCTGCCCAGATCCTTGACGGTGAAAAAGGAAAGTTTCACCGGGGCCTGGCCTGGAATGATGGCTTCGACGCTGAAGCTGAGGGTATTCCTCTCTTCCTGGGTAACCGTCGCTTGTTTCAAGAACGGAAGGCGTTCAATGACTTCGTCGTGATCGAACGGCTTCTCGGTAAAGAAGTCGAAATCCACGGATTCCCGGTGCCCGAGCCGGAGGGCAATGGCCGTTCCGCCATACAGGACGAAGCCCATCCGCGCCGCTTCCCGAAGGCCGGCCCAAATCGCCAATTGGGCTGGAGGCAGGATACCGAGTCTCGGTGCAAATGAAGTCCATGGACTTGGCAATGAGGACCTCCGGTTGCAGCAGATCACCGCTGAATGGACTACTGCTGCCCCATTATCTCACGTCCTCCGCCCGGGGGCACGGCCAGTAGCGAGCGGCATGAGCCTGCCCGAAGGTAGGCCCTGGTGCAAAAAGGGGGGCCGAAGCCCCCCTTCCCTCTGGATGGTGCGGAGACTACTGCTTGGGCTGAGGGGAATCGACGCCCTGCACGTAGTAGTTGATCGCGTCGATGTCCTTGTCGGACATGGTCTGGCCCTTGGCGACCTTGACGGTGCCGTCCTGGGCGACGACGGGACCCTGGAAGGGGCTGAACTTGCCCGCGGCCATTTCGCCTTCGATCTTGGCGACCAGCTTCTTGACGTCGGCGGGAACGGCGGCGTTGAGCGGCGCGAGCTTGATCATGCCGGCCTTGAAGCCGCCCCAGACGTTGACTTCGCCCATGGGCTTGCCGGCGACGATGCCCTGGATGGTCTTGGTGTAGAAGTCGCCCCAGACGTGGGTGGTGCCGGAGAGCTGGGAGGTCGGGCCGTACTTGCTCATGTCGGAGTGGTAGGAGAAGGACCAGCAGCCCTTTTCCTTGTGCTTCTCTTCGACCGCCTGGACCACCGCGGTGGAGTCGGTGTGGTGGGTGACCATGTCGGCGCCGTTGGAGATGAGGGTCAGGGCAGCCTCGCGCTCCTTGCCGGGATCGAACCAGGAATTCACCCAGATGACCCGGACCTTGGCGGTGGGATCGACGCTGCGCATGCCGGCGGTGAAGGCATCGATGCCCATCATCACTTCGGGGATGGGGAAGGCGGCGACGTAGCCGGCGATGTGGGTCTTGGTCATCTTGCCGGCGATCACGCCGTTCAGGTAGCGGCCTTCGTAGAAGCGGGCGTTGTAGATGCCGACGTTCTTGGCGGTCTTGTAGCCGGTGGCGTGGTAGAACTCGACGTTGGGGAACGCCTGGGCGACCTTGATGGTCGGGTTCATGTAGCCGAACGAGGTGGTGAACACGGCCTTGCAGCCGGAAGCGGCCATCTCGCGGATGACGCGCTCGGCGTCAGCCCCTTCGGGGACGTTCTCGACCACCTGGGAGACCACCTGACCCTTGAGGGCGGCTTCCATCTGCTTGCGGCCGAGGTCGTGCTGGAAGGTCCAGCCCGCGTCCCCGACGGGGCTGACATAGACGAAGCCGATCTTGGTGGGGGCGGCGAGCAATACCGCGCCGCTGACCAACGTGAGGACGAGTTTACGCATAGCCATTTCTCCTGGAGTGAGTGTGATGGTTGCCGCGGGCAGCGGCGTGGTTGAACAGGGTCAGGCGTCCGGAAGGAAGGATTGGCCCAGGGACGCAGGCGAGTTGAGTCTGATGGTACTGCGGTTGCGGGAGATGGCCACCAGAACCACGATGGTGGCGAGGTAAGGAAGCGCGGAAAGGAACTGGGCCGGGATGTTGATCCTCAAGCCGGAACCCTGGACGAACATCTGGGTGACCATGCATCCGCCGAACAGGTAGGCGCCGACCATCACCCGCATGGGCCGCCAGGTGGCGAACACCACCAGGGCGATGGCGATCCAGCCGCGGCCCGCGACCATGCCCTCGACCCACATGGGGGTATAGAACACCGACAGGAAGGCGCCGCCGATGCCGGCCATGGCGCCGCCGAACAGCACCGCCTGGTAGCGGATCTTCACCACCCCGTAGCCGATGGAGTGCGCCGACACCGGCGACTCGCCCACCGCCCGCAGGATCAGCCCGGCCTTGCTGCGGTAGAGGAACCAGGCCACGGCCGCGATCAGGGCCCATGAGAAGTAGACCAGCCCCTGCTGCACGAACAGCGCCGGGCCGAGCACGGGGATCCTGCTGAGCAGGGGGATGGTGATGGGCGCCACGCTCGCCAGCGAGACCGATTCGTAGGGCTTGCCGATGAAGGCGGCCAGCCCGACCCCGAAGATCGAGAGGGCGAGGCCCGAAGCCACCTGGTTGGCCATCAGGGTCAGGGCCGAGATGCCGAACAGCAGCGACATGGCCATGCCCGCGCCCATGCCGGCGAGAATGCCCAGGGCCGGGCTGTGGGTGCCGTGGGTCACCGCGAACGCGGCCACCGCGCCCACCGACATGATGCCTTCGGCACCGAGGTTGAGGACGCCCGCCTTCTCGGTGATCAGCTCGCCGAGGGCGACGATGATCAGCGGGGTGCCGGCCACGATCGTGGCGAACAGGATGGAAGATATGAAGCTCAGTTCCATGGGAGTTTCCTACTTCCTTCGTCCGACCAGGCGCGGTCGGTAGTTGATGAACACATCGGAGGCCAACAGGAAGAACAGCAGCATGCCTTGGAAGACGTTGGAGATGGAATAAGGCAGGGCCAGGTACTGCTGGGCCTGCTCGCCGCCCATGTAGAGCAGGGCCAGAAGCAGGCTGGAGAAGAAGATGCCGATCGGGCTGAGCCGGCCCACGAAGGCGACGATCATGGCGGCGAACCCGTAGCCGGGGGAGATGTGCTCGGTGATCTGGCCCAGGGGGCCGGCCACTTCGGACATCCCGGCGATGCCGGCCATGCCTCCGCCCACCAGCATGCCCATCCAGATGGCGCGCTTGGCCGAGAAGCCGGCGTAGCGCCCGGCGCTTTCCGCCTGCCCCGCCACCTTCATCTGGTAGCCCATGAAGCTGCGGTTCATGAACACCCAGCCGACGATCAGCGCCCCGATGGCGATGAGCAGGGCCGCGTTGACCCGGGTGCCGGCGACCAGGATGGGGAGCAGGGCCTTGGCCTGGAACATCTTGGTCTGGGGGAAGTTGAAGCCCTCCGGATCCTTCCAGGGGCCGTGCACCAGCCAGGAGACGATCAGCTGGGCCACGTAGACCAGCATGAGGCTGGTGAGGATCTCGTTGGCGTTGAACCGGGTGCGCAGCCAGGCCGGGATGGCGGCGTAGGCCATGCCGCCCAGGGCGCCGGCCAGCACCATGCCGGGGAGCAGGAACGGGCTGGTGCTGTCGGGGAAGTGCAGCGCCACCGCGCCGGCGGCCAGGGCGCCGATGAGCAGCTGGCCCTCGGCCCCGATGTTCCAGACGTTGGCCCGGAACCCCACCGACAGCCCCACCGCGCAGAGCATCAGCGGGGTGGCCTTGAGGAACAGCTCGGTGATCCCGTACTGGTCCTTGACCGGGTTCAGGAAGAAGATCTTGAAGCCCACGAACGGGTTCTTGCCCAGGACGTAGAACAGCAGCATGCCGCTGGCCAGCATCAGGGCGACCGCGATCAGCGGGGAGAGATAGCGCATGAGGGAGGACGGTTCGGGCCGCTGTTCGAATTTAAGCAACATGGGTCTTGTCTCCTGAAACGGCAGAGTCAGGCCACATGCCGCTCATCCAGATGCCGATCTCCTCCACCCCGGTCTCCGAAGTGACCTTGGTGGGCGAAAGGGTGCCCTTGGCGATCACCACCAGGCGGTCGCAGATCTCGAAAAGTTCGTCCAGTTCTTCGGAGATGACCAGCACCGCCGTGCCCGAGTTGCGCAGGTCCAGCAGGGACCGGCGGATGAACGACGCGGCGCCCACGTCCACGCCCCAGGTGGGCTGGGCCAGGACCAGCAGCTTGGGCTCCTGCATGATCTCCCGGCCGACGATGAATTTCTGCAGGTTGCCGCCGGAGAGGGACTTGGCCTCCGAGTTCGGGCCGCCGCAGCGGACGTCGAAGCGGGCGATGCACTCTTCGGCGAAGCGCCTGGCCGCGCCGAACTTGATCATGCCGCAGACCAGCATGCCCCTGCGGTACGCGGTGAGCAGGATGTTCTCGGTGAGCGACAGGCGGGGAACCGCGCCGCGCCCCAGCCGCTCTTCGGGCACGAAGCACATGCCCAGGCCCCGGCGCCGGGCCGCGTTCATGCGCCCGGCCGGGACGCCGCAGACCTGCACCGAAGCCCGGCCGTGCAGCGTCTGTTCGCCGGAAATGGCCTTGAGCAGCTCCTGCTGGCCGTTGCCGGAGACCCCGGCGATGCCCACGATCTCGCCGCTGCGCACTTCCAGGTTGATGTTCCGGAGGTTGACGCCGAACGGATCGTCGGTGGGGTGGGAGAGCCCTTCGATCCGCAGCCGCACTTCGCCGCCTTCGGCCGGCTCACCGTGGTGGATGACCGGGAGGTCCTCGCCGATCATCATGCGGGCCATGGTCTTGGGCGTCTCCTCGGAGGGCGTGCAGGTGCCGGTGACCTTGCCGCCGCGCAGGATGGTGGCGGTGTGGCACAGCTCCTGGATCTCGTCCAGCTTGTGGCTGATGTACAGGATGCTGCAGCCTTCGGAGGCCAGTTGGCGGAGCGTCTCGAACAGTTTGCGCACGGCCTGGGGGGTCAGCACGGAGGTCGGCTCGTCCAGGATCAGCAGGCGCGGATTCTGCAGCAGGCAGCGGATGATCTCGACCCGCTGCCGCTCGCCCACGGACAGGGCGTGCACCAGCCTGCGGGGATCGATGGGCAGGCCGTAGCGCTCGGAGACCTCGGTGATCCGCTTGGCCAGGGCGGCCAGATCGAACTTGCCGGGCAGCGCCAGGGCGACGTTCTGCACCACGGTGAGCGTCTCGAACAGGGAGAAGTGCTGGAACACCATGCCGATGCCCAGTTCCCGGGCCGCCCCGGGGCTGGGGATGGTGACCACCTGGCCCTCCCAGCGGATCTCGCCCTCGTCCGGGCGGATGACGCCGTAGATGGCCTTCATGAGGGTGGACTTGCCGGCGCCGTTCTCGCCGACCACCGCGTGGATCTCGCCGGGCATCACCGTGAGGTCCACCCGGTCGTTGGCCACCACGGAAGGGTATACCTTGCGCATGCCCTTGATCGCCAGCCTGGGTGTGATGATTGTTTCGTTGGTCATTGGAGGGTCCGCCAGTTCAACGAGGTGTTCGGACAACCGATCGCCCGCCGGCCAGGGAACCTACAGTCCCGGGCCAGGAAACGATCGCTTCATGCAAGGTGGTTCCAGCCCGGAAGGCAGGATCCGGACATGGGGATGGCCGGACCTGGGCTGTGGGTATTTGGAGCGATTTCCAAACAAAACTTTAGGCGTGGATCAGGACAAGTGTAAAAAATTTTTCCCAAAAGGTCAAAATTTTTCTCACTCAAGTTCCCAGGGAGCGGCCTTCGATTCTCACCAGACCATGGCCCATGGGACCATCAGCCCGTTTTCGTCCCTCAGTTTAACGCTCTTGGGAGGGATCCCCTTGTAAAATTCATAAAAAAAGCGACAGGTTTTCCTGCCCTTGAAAGATATATATTGCAGATACTGAGTCCAAATACCGTATGTGCCGTGAGGTGACGCTTTGCCTTGGCCCCTGGATCCCGCGGCGGGACTGTCCGGTCGGCATGCGCCCGGGCCCAAGCCGGAAAATAAGGATCCTGGCATGGGAGTTTAATTTCAGACCCAGGTGAGGATAAGTCATGGAATGCTGGTGCAGGTGTTGAAAACTCCCATCAATTCCAGGTCAACCTTGGATCTCTATGAAGAAGCACCAGAAGGCCCCTGCGCAGGGGTTCGGCGCCCGGGCAACCCAGCTGTTTGAATCGATCCGGCCCAGGGCCCTGGTTTCGGTCGAGGTGCTCAGGAGCCAGATCGGCATCATGCATCAGCACGCCCCCATGGGCCTGCTGGTCAATGTCATCGTCGCCGTCGCCGTGGGCCTTTCCTTCCTGGCGCCCGGCAAGGAGCGGCCGCAACTGGTCTGGATCCTGGGCTGCGTGCTGCTGAACGGCTTGCGGTACGCCGACTGTGTGCGGCACCGGAACCTGTCCCTGGACCCGGAACGGCTGTCCCGCGCCCGCAGGAACCTGCGCCTGGGGGCCGCCCTGCAGGGCATCATGTGGGGGATCGCCGGGACCCTGCTGCTCCCGCCCGCCCCCCTGCAGCAACTGTTCCTCATCGCCGTGCTCAGCGGCATGACCGCGGGCGCCGTTCTCATCCTCTGCCCCATCTGGTCGGCCTACGCCCTGTTCATGGTGCCGGCCATCATCCCGCTCTGCATCCGGCTGGTGGGCGGCCCCCTGCTGACCCAGCAACTCACCGGCGGCCTGGGGCTGGTGTATAGCCTCACCATGCTGTTCCTCGCCGCCCGGACTGGCCGCTGGCTGGAAGACTCCCTGGTCGCCCTGCAGGAAAAGGAAATCCTCACCCGGCACCTCCAGTCCGCCAACGAAACCATGATCCAGTACCACGCCCAGCTGGAGGCGGCCGTGGCCGCCCGCACCCTGGAGCTGATCGAAGCCAACGCCCAGCTCCAGAACGAATACGCCGCCAAGGAGGAGGAGCGGGTGAGGACCGGGGAGCGCGAGGAGGCCCTGCGCCGGGCCCAGAAACTCGAAAGCCTCGGCCTGCTGGCCGGCGGGATCGCCCACGATTTCAACAACCTCCTGGCCGCCATCCTGGGCAACCTGAACCTGCTCCAGCTCCAGGCCCCGGCCGGCGCCCCGGGCCAGACCTACCTGGACAACATGGAGAAAGCGGTGAACCGGGCCTCCGCGCTCACCGCCCAGATGCTGGCCTACAGCGGCAAAGGCCACTTCTCCATCCAGAACCTGGACCTGAACCAGGCCGTGCGGGAACTCACCAGCCTGCTCCACGTGTGCATCTCCAAGCGCACGGTCCTGCGCCTGGAGCTGGGCCCCGGGCTCCCCCCCATCTTCGGGGACCTGGCCCAGCTGCAGCAGGTGGTCATGAACCTGGTGACCAACGCCTCCGAAGCCCTCGGCGGCGAGGACGGCGAGATCCGCATCACCACCCGGGTCATGGAACTCGACCCCGGGGCCGCCGCCCGGATCTCCCGGGTGGTGCCCGCCCGGCCCGGCCCCCACGTGCTGCTCGAGGTATGCGATACCGGACACGGCATGGCGCCGGACGTGCTCGCCCGGATCTTCGACCCGTTCTTCACCACCAAGGAGAGCGGCCGCGGGCTGGGCCTGTCGGCGATGCTCGGCATCCTGCGCGGGCACGGCGCCGGGATCGAGATCCTCAGCCAGCCGCGCGCGGGCTCCACCTTCCACATCTATTTCCCGGTGTCCAGCCAGGCCCTTGAAGCGTCCGCGCCCCGGCCCGAGGCCCGCCCCGGCGCGTTCAGCGGCCGGATCCTGGTGGTGGACGACGAACCGGCGCTCCTGGAGGCGGCCCGGGGGCTGCTGGAAAGCCTCGGCCTGCGGGTCGTCACCGCCGGCGACGGGGTCCAGGCCATGGACCTCATGGCCCGGGAGGGGGCGGACATCAACCTGGTCCTGCTCGATCTCACCATGCCCCGGATGGACGGCCGCCAGACCCTCCGGGCCCTGCGCCGGCTCCGCCCGGACCTGCCGGTCATCCTCACCAGCGGCTACGATCCCCGGCAGACGACCGGGGAGGACCGGGAATTCGACGGCCGGGTGTTCCTGGGCAAGCCCTACAGCCTGGACCAGCTCCGGCAGGCCCTGAGCGAGAGCCTGCCGATCACTCCCGGATGATCCCGCCGCGCATCTCCGCCACCGCCTGGCGTCCGGCCCGGGCCAGGAAGACCGAGTCGCCCATGGGCGAGACCAGGTTGAAGCCCATGGCCGCCATGCGCCGGGCATAGCCGGTGCTGCCGGCGTGGACTCCGGCCTTGAGCCCGTGGCGGGCGCAGCCCTGGAGGATCAGGGCCAGGGCGTCGAGCAGGACCGGGTCGGTCTTGTCCTGGCCCGGAGGCAGGCCCAGGGTCAGGGAGAGGTCCGAAGGCCCCACGTAGACCCCGTCGAGCCCGGGGGTGGAGAGGATGGCGTCCAGGTTGCCCAGCGCCTCCCGGGTCTCGATCATGGCCAGGGCCAGCACCGTGCCGTCGGCCTTGGCGTGGTAGTCCGGCCCGCCGTAGAGCTCGGCCCGGATCGGGCCGGAGCTGCGGTAGCCCAGGGGCGCGTAGCGGCAGGCGCCGACGAACCGCTCGCAGGCCGCCCGGTCGTTGACCATGGGGCAGATGATGCCGTAGGCACCGGCGTCCAAAGCCTTCATGATCGCCGCGGGGTCGTTCCAGGGCACCCGGACCATGGGCGTGACCTCGGTGGTGCTGATGGCGGTGAGCATCTCGACCATGGCCTGGAAGCCGATCAGCCCGTGCTGGGTGTCGATGACCAGGGAATCCCAGCCCATGTGGGCCATCAGCTCGGCGCTGAACCCGCTGGGGATCGCGCACCAGCCGTTGACGACGACGCCGCCGGCGGCCCAGATCTCCTTGACTCGGTTTACTCGCATGAAAAGCTCCTTGGTTCCAGCATAGCCCGAGGGTGGTTATGCTGATCGTTCCCGATCCTTTCAGGAGGCTTCCGTGTCCATGAACGAACAACGGTTATTGGTCTGCCGCGCCAAGTTCGTGCTGCCCCTGGCGGCCCCGGACCGGTCCCAGCGCATCCACGACGGCTACGTGCTGGCCCAGGGCGAGCTCATCCTGGAAGCCGGGCCGTACACCCCCGAAACCGGGCGCCGGCTGCTGGCGGCCTGGGGCGACCGGCTGGACATCCTGCACACCCGCCGGGAGCTGCCGTCCCAGGATCCCATCCCCATGCAGGACATGGTGCTGCTGCCCAGCTTCGTGAAGGCCCACGGCCACGACCACGAGCAGCCGCTGATCGGCATCGCCAAGGACGAGCCGCTCACCGACTGGCTGGACCACGCGGTCAACCCCTTCACCGGCTTCCTCAACGCCCAGCGGGCGGTGCTCACCGAGAAGCTGGGCTGCACCCCCCAGTTGGCCACCTACCGCATGGCCCGGGTGGCCGACATCCAGTACGGCATCACCGCCTCCATGGTCCACCACTGCAACTGGAACAAGTTCCACCTGGAGGACATCGCGGCGGCCAACGAGGCGGCCGGGACCACCATGATCGTGGCCATCGGCGGCCAGGACCGCTTCTACGCCCCCGAACTGCTGGACCAGCCCGGGGACGCGGTGAAGCGCCTGGAAAAGGCCCAGGCCATCCAGGCCGCCTGCCTGCGCACCCGGTTCGTGCCGGGGCCGGACCAGTGCTTCTCCAACAGCCGCAAGTCCCTGGTGCCCCAGAAGGCCTGGGCCCGGGAGCACGACACCCTGTTCCACATCCACAGCTCCGAGGAGCCGCGCACAACTAAATGGTTCATGGAATCCATCGAACCGGGGCTCACCCCGGTGGAGTACTTCCAGTCCATCGGCATCCTGGACGCCGGCACCGTGCTGGCGCACCAGGTGAACTGCGGGCCCCGGGACGTGGAGTTGATCGCCTCCAGCGGCGCCGCGGTGGTGCACAACCCCCTGGCCAACACCATCCTCGGTTCCGGCATGCCCCCGCTCATGGACATGCTCCGGGCCGGGGTCCGGGTGGCCATCTCCACCGACGGCTCGGGCTCGGCCGACAACCAGAACATCCTCGCCGCCGCCCGGCTGGCCTCCCAGTACCAGAAGGCCCTGCACCAGGACGCCACCCTGCTGCCCTCCCAGCAGCTCCTGGAGATGATCACCGTGGCCCCCAGCGGCATCCTGCGCATGAACCAGGGCGAGCTGGCCCCGGGCCGGCAGGCCGACTGGATCCTCATGGACCTGGCCCGGCCCAACATGGTGCCGACCCGCCTGGACAACCTCACCGAGAACCTCCTGTGGGCCGCCGACGGCTCGGAAGTGGACACGGTGGTGGCCCGCGGCCGCCTGGTCAAGCACGACGGCACCATCCTGCCGTTCCTGGACGGCACCCGGCCCGCGGAGGTCATGGCCCAGATCCAGGCCCTGTCCGAATGGTACGCCGACTACCGGCGCACCGCCCCGGAGGTCCGGGGCACCGGGGCGCACGCCTAGAAAGCCTTGAGCACCTTCAGGGCGGCGAAGGAATCGCCGGCCTCGTTGGTGACCTTGCAGCGCAGGGTCAGGCTGGGCCCCTTGCCGGCCTCGAACACCATGGACGGCCCGGCCGCGCCGGCGGTGATGGTCCCCCCTTCGATCTCCCACTGGTAGGTCATCCCGGCCAGATCGGGCATCCGCGCACGCAGCCCCTCCGCCCCGGGCCGGAACGAATCCGGCGCGAACAGGGTCTCGGGCGGCCTGGCCACCACCTTCACCCGGGCGGTGGCGGTGGTGGTGGGGTCGTCGGTCGAGCTCACCCGCACCGAGTAGCTCCCGGGCACCGCGGGGGCCACGTAATGGCCGGTCTTGTCGATGCTTCCGGCTCCCGGCTCGCCCAGGCTCCAGGTCACGCCCAGGGTCGTGCCGCCCTGGAGGTCGAAGCCGAACTTGATGCCCCGCTGGGCGGTGAGGGTCACCGCCTCGGGCTTGATGGCCAGCGCCACCGGGGCCGCCACCGGGATCTCCAGGGAGGCGTTCAGCACATCCCCGGCCGGGTTGGCCACCCGGCAGGCCAGCACCAGCCTGGGCCCGGCCCCGGCCTGGAAGGTGACGGACGGCGTGTCCGTGCCGCCGGTGATCCTGCCCCCGGTGAGGGTCCAGTGGTACTGGGATCCGGCCACCGGATCGATCCTGGCCACCAGGTTCGCGGCCGACGGCAGCACCCGCTGGGGGGCGACGATCGTCCCCGCGGGCGGCGCCACCACGGTCACCTTGGCCGCCGCGGCCAGTCCGGGGGCCTCCTTGAACTGGGCCCGGACCGTGTAGACGCCGGGGCTGGCCGGGGCCTGGTAGCCGCCG
>TBL_comb47_HYPODRAFT_10005118_pt1 | contig 14771 bp, 12 predicted proteins | sample TroBogypolimnion_40_FD_10682 | JGI IMG/M metagenome (IMG submission 10682)
ATTGTCTTCCGCCGCGGACAGCCCGGACAAAACAACCACTGATACAATCACTCCCCCCGCCACCACTGATACAATCGCTACCACCACTACCACTAATAACGCGAACTCTACCACCAGCAGCACAACCGCTACCACTAACGTTAATAAAAAGACGGATAAGTCGCTGTCTGAAAAGAAGGCAGCCAGGAAGATTGAAAAAAATTCTCAGGGAATAACCCGCGAAGACCATCCGGCATTGATGTATATTGAGAGACTTTCTCCGGAGGATAAGGCCAAACTAAAGGAACTTTATTTGCAAGACCCCGAAAAATTCAGGAAAGAACTGAGAGCCAAAATACAAGAATTGAGAAAACAGGAAAACAGCGTCCAGAAAAACATAAATGGAATAGCGGAAAAATATCATAAAGCACAAACTCCTGAAGAAAAACAGAAATATATGGCTCAGTTGAAAGACGCCAGCCAGAAAGAATTTTACCGCAATCTGGATAGAAGTAAAACGGAATTGGACACCCTGGAAAAGCGGTTGAATACTCTGCGTCAGGCTTATGAAAACCGGAAAAACAATGCAGACAAGATTATTGATGACCAGGTTGAATACCTCACCCGTGATCCCAGCCTGCATTGGTGATTGACTTAACGGTTTTCTCCGCTATATTGTTTCCTCTTTGAATAATAAACAACTGGAGGAAACATATGATTTCAGACCATTGCATCAACTGGAAAGCCTATTCCGCCATCGCGCCCGAAGTTTTCCAAACCGCTTTTGATTTTATCAAGACCGTAACCCCCGATACTGAAGATAAGCGCTATGACCTTTGCGGGAATGACGTCTATGCCCTTGTCCAGAAATATACGACCAAACTGTTGAATAACGGCAAGATGGAAGCGCACCGCAAATATGTTGATATCCAGGCGGTTATCAGCGGAACAGAATTTATCGGGGTAAGTTCCATTGCCGGATTGAAAGAAATATCCGCCTATAGCGATGAGAAAGACTGCGAACTGTTTGAGCATAATTCCGCAATATCTTCCCTGATAAAGCTTTGCCCCGGCGATTTCATGCTGTTGTACACCGGCGAAGGCCACATGCCATGCATTGCAATTGGCGATAAGCAGATGGAAGTCAAAAAAGTCGTCATCAAAGTCCGTCGCGAATTACTGCTGAACAAATAATTCCTCAATCCGCGGATTTCTTCGCCTCCGCCGCCTGGAACCTTTTCAGATAGCGGACGCGCTGCAACAGCGGCGGATGCGAATAATGGAATTTAGCGTAAAGCCTCTGCGGATGAATATTGGACAGATTTTCGGCGGAAAGCTTGACCAGCGCCGATGCCAAAGCCTCGCCGCTGCCGATAATCCTGACTACAAATTTATCCGCCTGTTTTTCAAAATGCCTTGAAATCGCGTTGAAAAACGGCGGCATACCCCAGAGCACAATAGTCGCGACAAAACTCAGCAGAATGAATTTCGCGAAGAACGTGTCATGCGTCAATCCGAATACCCGCGTCAGCCAATCGCTTTTTTCCAGCATCAGGAACGCAATAAACGCGCCGGGCGCGGTAAGCGCTTCAAAGATAACCAGATTCTTGAAAACATGACGTTTTTTGCAGTGTCCTGCCTCGTGAGCCAGCACTGCCAGGATTTCTTCCTTGCTTAAACGCTCCAGCAGCGTATCAAACAGCACAATGCGCTTGACCCGCCCGATTCCGGTAAAATAGGCATTGGAATGCCTGGTTCTCTTCGACGCATCCATCCGGTAAACGCCGCGGACTGTAATCCCGCCTTTTGCCAGAACCGATTCTATTTCCTTCTCCAGCTCTTTATCCTCGATCGGAGTGAATTTGTTGAACAGCGGTTCAAGCACATACGGAGAAATGTAAATCACAAAAATGGTAAAAGCAACGAAAAATCCCCAAACCGGAAGCCACCATATATCCGGCAGTTTCTCGATCAGCCAGAATGCGCCGACAATCATTATCGAGAGCAGAATGGAGGAAACCACGAAACCTTTTAAAATGTCAAGCAGCCATAACTTGAAAGTCATGGTATTAAAACCAAAGCGTTTTTCCAGATTAAATACGCGATAAAGATTCAGCGGAAGGTTCAAGAAGGTCTTCGCATAAGTCAACACCATCATGAAAACTAATCCGCCGAGGATAAAGTTACCGGTATCTTTAAACGAATTAAAATAATCAAACAGGTAATTATTGTAGTAATTCAGAATTCCGAAGATGAAAATCAAGGTAATCAACTGATTATAGACAGTGGAATATCCGCCGTATTTTATTTTAGCAATAGTGTAATTCTTAGATCTTTCCATTAATTCCGGAGTAATGACGCCTTTAAATTCATCCGGAATCTCCGCGCCGTGTTTTTCCAGATACCGGCGGTTCGAATATTCAAGAATGAAATCAGCCAGTTGAGTCAGAACATAAAATATCATTATAATCACAAGTTCGTATTTCATCAAAAATCCTCAATTATTAATCAAAACATTCCCTAGTTCCACTAAAATATCACACTTTATATAAAAGTAAAAAGCAAAGTCGCGTTCATCTGCTCTTTTCAGGATTTATTTAAGCCCAAATGGTCATTTTAAAGAGGGTTCAGGCTGAACTGCCTTATCCGCGTCAGCAGAAAAGGTCTTGATAAAATTCCTGATGCGCTGCTCCGCTTCCTGGGTATTGCCGTACTCGACCGGCGTAAATACATGATAGATAGTCCAACGCGAATCCCAGGAATAGGTGCTCCGGAAAAACGCAAAATCGTCAACTGAGCGGATGCCCGAACTGTACCAGACATAGAAAATATAATTCCGGCCTTTCCTCTCCGCCTCAATGCAGTTGGCTGCCGCATTGCCGTTGCCGGTATTGATCTCAACACGCCGGCTGCTTAATATTTTCCAGTTCGCGGCAGTCAGGCAGAGACGGAAAGGATGCACTTTATGAATATCGCCGGCAACTTGTATTACCAGCGAGGAAACCGGAGCGCCGGTATCAGAATAATGAACAAACCTCAGGGTCCCCTGCCCTTCATAGAAGCCTTTTTCAACCGCATCCGGTTCAACGGCTTCGCCAAGCCATTTGCCTGACGGTTCAATTGAAATATTGAGATTAAGCGGAGCGCCATGCGATGGCTTTTCAAAGAAAATCAACAGGCTGCCCGCCCAGAAAAGCGCCGCGGCAAGGTAAAAGAACGCCTGTCTGGTCAACTGCAATTCCGTGAAATATTCCATAGATACTTCCGCGGCAAGTAAAATAAATGCGGCAATAAACTTGAATACTACTCCCCAGGACGTATCAAATCCGAAGCGCCGGAGCATGTCGCCGCACCAGAAGGAAGTACCCGGCAGCGCAAGCATCAGTATCAGAAACAAAGGCAGCGTCCTGACAAAAACCCGCCATCCCCACAGCAGCCAAAGCATGGAAGCACAAAACAGCAACGCAAATATCATGTAGATCATATTGATCCGCAGATATATTCCCAGTCCGATTCCGGCGGCGGACACAAACAGCGGAAGAATCCCGCCAAAATCAACTTTGCCGGCCTGTTTCCTGAAATCTTTGAAGAAAATCACCGCCGCCAGGACCGCCGCAATTATGAAAATCGGGTCAAAGCGGTCAAGCGGAGATTGACGCCAGGCTTCGATAAACCAATGCACTTTGAGCGCCACCGGCTCCCAGGCGAAGATAAAGATAAACATTTTAAAGTAATTATTTTTGAACATTTTTCCTCCCGCCGTCCTCTTTAAACAGCAACCGGCAGAACCACATCAGCAGCGCCGCGATAACCACCATGACAAAACCCATTACGGTATGCAACTTATAATTGAATGCAGCATTCCCGATATTCATATACAACAGAATTACCGCGGCCAGGCGCAGGGTATTCATAAAAATGACAATCGGGAAAATCATAATGAAATGAGCGGCCCGCCGCCAGACGGTCCGGTGGGCGCTGACAACAATCAGCCAACCCAGCAGCAGCATTGCCTCCAACTGGAATATCCCGCTGCAGGCGGTAGTGATCGAAATCTTTTCTCCGCCTAAAACAATTACCGCCGCTTCATTGCTGATCTGCAAACCGAAGATTTTCAGAACAGTTGCGGTAAAACCGGCGCAAATCACACACAACGGATAACTGAGCAGATAATGGAAATAGCTCAAAAACGGCAGAATAATGATAAACACCGTAAACGGCAGCAGGGTCTTCAGCATAAATCCGGTTCCGGCAATCCATGCCGCCAGACTGAGCATGAACGCCAGCAGTGACAAATTGAAAAATACCGCAGTTTTATTTCCAGTCAGGATTCCGCCCCAAATCAACGCCACCGCCGCGCCCATAAGTATCCAGCCGATTATGGTCGCCGGTTTAAAATTCCAGGTTTTGCGGAATCCCCTGAACACGTTGCATAACATCCCGGCAGCCAGCAGCCATAATACTATGAACTCGGAATCGAACACGGAACCAATTCCGGAAACAAACGGATAAAGCGCAACCGGCAAACAGATGATGCCGGTAAATATGGCTTTAGTTGTGTCACGATCAGGCATTTTCACCTATATTATCGTTACAGATCTGTTGTCGCCTTGGGCGGACTCGCCGACAAGGAGCTGTTAAGAAATAAGCTTGACAAGTTTCACGAAATATCCCGAAGTGATTTTGTGAATTGCCGGTAAGGCGCATACCTTCAGGTATGTAACGAACCGGCAAATACAAAGGCATTCGGGAGAATCGCGAAGATGTAAAGGTTATTGTTTTACGTCTCCCAAGGCCCGCCGGGCCTGGTCCAGCAAATCCTTCGCTTCGGCATTACCCGGCTCCAGCATCAACGCCTGGACAAAATGTTTTTCAGCTTTCGCATAATCTTTGCCGGACATTGCCCGGCGACCGGCATAAATCCAGACCGCAGGCCATTCCGGAGCCGCGGCAAGCGCTTTTTCCGCAAATTCGGACGCCTGTTTAAAATCCTTCGACGCGGCATAAGACTCTGAAGCCTTCATCAGTTCCGCCGCTTTATTCTGCAATTCTCCAGTCATAACCAGTTTTATTTGTTCCTGCAATCCCTGCGCCTCGGCGCTGCCCGGTTCCAGCATTAAGGCCTGGGTAACATACTTTCCGGCTTTCGCATAATCTTTGTTGAACATTGCCCGGCGACCGGCGTAAATCCAGACCGCGGGCCACTCCGGCGCCAAGGCCAGCGCCTTTTCCGCAAATTCGTCAGCCCGTTTAAAATCCTTCGACGCGGCATAAGACTCTGAAGTCTTCATCAGTTCCGCCGCTTTATTCCGCAGCTCTTTTGCGGAACCGCGACCCAACTGTTCAAGCAGGCCTTTGGCCTCGGCATTACCCGGTTCAAGCTCAAGCGCCTGGGTAAAGCATTTTTCGGCTTTGGCAAAATCCTTATTAAACATTGCGCGGCGACCGGCGCAAATCCAGGACGGAGGATACTGCGGTCCCGCCCGAAGCGCTTTTTCCGCAAAATCATCAGCTTGTTTAAAATCCTTCGATGCGGCACAAGCTTCCGAACGTTTTATCAGCGTAACCACATTCTCCGGATCTTTGGCCATCGTCTGCCGGACTTGTTCCAGCAGGGCCTTGGCTTCGGCGTTCCCCGGTTCAATCGTCAGGGCGTGGACAAAATGCTCTTCGGCCTTCAATAAATCTTTTCTGGAGATTGCCCGGCGACCGGCGCAAATCCAGGACGGTGCCCATTCCGGAGACTGATAGACGGCTTTCTCCGAAAACTCGTCCGCCCGCCTGGAATCATTCAACGCCGCATAGGCCTCGGAAAGATTCACCAGCACGGCATTCCAATACGGCATTTTATGCAGCAGATCTTCATATATTCTGACGGCTTTTTCCATGCTGCCGTACTTCTGTTCCCAGTAAGCCATTTTAAAGGCGACCACCGGATTGACGGATTTTGTGCTGTAGAAATAATCCAGCAGCCGGCCGGCTTCCGCAATTTTCCCGGACTTGATCAGCATCTCCGAATAGAGGAAACAGTAGCGGAGAGTATCGGGGTCCATTTCATATGCCTTTTTGTAATTGCCTTCGGCGGATGCATAATCCCCTTTGGAATTGAAAATATCGCCCATCAGCGACCAGCCCAGCGCACGGGTATTTCTATTCTCGCTTTTAGTCAGGTTCCTGACGATATTTTCCGCGCTGGCATAATCTTTAAACTCTATGCAGAGCATAAATGCGAACTCCGCGATCTCATTATCCTCCGGGGCCAGTTTACTGGCTTTGGCGATATATTCTTTTGCCATGACCAGATTGCCCGCCTGCCGATACGCCTGGGCGGTAAGGTAAAGGCCGACCGGCGAGTCCGGACGCAGTTTAATCAGCTTCAGGAAAGACTCGACCGCTTTCTCCGGTTTATTCAGTTGCAGCAGGGACCGTCCCTGGATTTCCAGCGCCTCCAGCGAATCAGGATTGAATTCAAGCATGGCGCCGGACTGGCGCAATGCTTCGAGATATTCCCCGTGACGATACTTGGACAGCATCAGCAGCCGCGCATTGATCCGGTTGGCAGGGTCGATTTGCTCGATCTCGTTCATCAATTTTTCCGCGTAAGAATAATCTTCTTCCAACATCGCCTGGGACGCGGTTTCGCCCATCGCGTCAGCAATGATTTTCCGCGCCCGTTCAGAATCTTTTACCCTCAGCAATTGGGCGGCGGCATCGGACACTGACGGATAATCTTTCAGCGGCAGCGAAGTTTTAAACAGCATCCACTGATACGCCGGACGTCTCCAGTAGGCCGTGCTTCGCTTCAGCAATTTGGACGTTTCGCTGAAATCGCTGTGGATAAAAGAGATCATCGCCCGGATGTAATTCCGCGAGGCGACGGCGGTCTTATTTTCAACCAGAATTTCTTTAATCAGCCGGTTCAGCACCGGAATATCCGATTTCGCGGCGTAAATTTCCGCCAATGGAATGATTGCCTCCAGCGAACCGGGAATGCGGTTCAGGATTTCCCAGTATAACACGGACGTCTTGTCATTTTTCCCGGTATCCCGGTAAAAACTGGCCAGCACAAACTTCGGCCCCACGGAATTGCGTTCAACTTTCAGCGCTTGCAGATAATATTCTTCCGCCTTGTCCATGTGTCCCGCGGCGCGCGCGCAATTCCCCAGCCCGATCAGCACGGCGCTTTTTATTCCGGCGCTTTCCGAGTTTATGCTGTTGAAAATGGCTGCCGCCGCTTTATGCTGACCGTCACTGGCAAGCATATTGGCTTTCAACAGCAACGCGGAAAGATTGTCCGGTTCGGCGGTGAGCATTTGCGCGACAATCGGTTCCGCCAGTTTTCTTTGACCGTTATACAGATAAGCTTTGCACAAACAAATCTTTTCCTGGCCGGTGATTTTCTGACTGTCGAAATAAGGCTTTAAGAGTTCAACCACGTCGTCATAGCGGCGGCAGGCCAGCAGATTTTCGGCTATTTTCAAAACCACATCGCGATCCAGCGGATTGAGCTTCGCTACATTCCGCCAATAATATACCGCGGTGCCGGGCTGGCCTTTCTGCTCGTAAATCGCCGCCAGTTTGCGGTGAGCGCTCTCATTGGACACCTCGCGGGAAATTATGCCTTCCAGAATCGCGGCGGCACGGTTATAGTCTTCGGCATTTATCGCAACATTGGCTTCGTTCATATAATCGGCCATGTTCTTGTAAGATAGCGCAAAATAGCCGATCAGCGCGATACAAGCAATCGCAGTAATCACACTTGCTATTTGAATAAATGCTTTAAAACTCATCTCTATATTTTGCCTGTTTGTAAAATATCACAATTTTAAACGCCTGTACGCCGTCCCGGATAAAAAAACAGCCCCTTCTCCTGAATTTTGTGGCTGTTTCCTGTTTTTAATATCCAATATTCAAGGTAAAAAAATACCGCTATCGTGCCTGCTTGATTGTCTTTATGTATTTTGCCTTTCCTTCATCAGTTGGACATTCCTTGTTGAATATTGGATATTCGCATTTTTCCCATAATTTCTAGTGAATAACCCCAAAAATATTACGCCAGCCCACGCTCCCGATCGCGATTATGCTCGCGACAAGAGTATAGAGAATCGAAGGCGCCGGCTGTCCCGACGGCACCCCTCCGGTGTCGGCAGGCGCAATACTGACTGACACGAGACAATCATTAAAGTCCAGGTCCGCACCGTACATCTTCTGCGTGCTGGGCAGAGTGCCGATCCATTTATCCTCAAATCCGATTATCATATGTTGAGGCGTTGAATCCGCCGTGACCACCGCCTGCTGAACACGAGTAATATTATTTTCGTCAACCGTCCAAGTCGTATAACCCGGATTATTGGACTGCTCAATCCAAAATCCGATTTTCTCGCCGGCGGGCGGGGTAATCGTAAAAGTCGAACCGGCAACCATTGTTGAAGCCGCAGTGCTGAAAACAGAAACTTTAGTGCTGGCGTCAGGAAGTCCGTTCCCCAGAATTTGCACATAGCCGAAGTTGGTCACCTGATTGGAACCACCGATAAAGGTCAGCGTGGTCTTGGTGTTGTCCTGAACCACAAAATTAGCCATGTCGTTGCTGCCTTTGTAGTTAAACGCCGGAGTTCTCCCGTCCTTGAAATACCGGTCAACGCTGTCAGTGACACTGGCGGGAATATCCACAATATCGCCGAATGCAATTCCAGCGGCAAACATAATCAATATCGCCAAAATATTCTTCTTGAGCAACTTCATTAAAAATCCCATAGTTACGATGCCTTAGAATTTTACAATCCGGCACTCATATTATAATACCTTATTAAGCACAATGCAAATTAAAACCCGGTACGGAAAGATTCATCTGCGGCAAGCACAATCTTCAGGCTGTATCATAAAGAATCTTACTCTCTTCGAATAGGCGTAATTTGAAAAAATACTACCAGATACCAAACTTATTGCTGCTGAGTCTTTGCCGCAGAAGCCATTCTTCGCTTTGTTATGATTGCAACAAGCCATAAAATAAAGAGAGCAACGGCTCCCTGGCGGAAACAACCCATTGGCAACCCCCAACGACAGTAGTAATCATTTTCCTCCGCCATGTCCGGGTTCTTTGGATTATAAAGGATTTCTATTTTGTCGCCTACTTTGGCCGGAGTGATGTTTCCCAAAGAAGAGCGTATTTTGTGCGTAACGCCCTTTGCGTCTTGAAATGCAAAGACCGAAAAATAATAATTTGTACCGCTATCAGGACTTTTTTCCTCAATTAGTTCTGAAATTGTTCCAGTCGCGGGCACTGCATCTTGAAGAAAAATGATAGTACGAACAGCAAAAGCAGCACCAATAATTATTACAAGGCAAGGTATTAGCATCATCAATTTTGCAAACCGGTTCCAACCTTGAGCATTAGTTGGTATAAACATTATATGACTTTGAAGAATATTGTTTTTGCTGGCAGATCTCAGCATTTTTTTTGTTACCAACATTACTATCAAAAAAAAGAAAAAATCTAAAAGTCCAAATCCGATGAGAATGATACCGATAAACTTCAGATCCTCCACTGTTGAAAAATCTTCGGGATCATATAAAAAATCGCATTTATCACCAATCTTTGCCTCACCGGGGGAAAGGAATCTGGATGAACATGTTTTGTGAGTTTCACCTTTGAGATCAGTAAATAGTAAAACAGGATGATAATAAGTTTTGCCATCGTTGTTTCTCTCTGCAATCAGTTCTGTGATTGTTCCGGTAGCGGCGACAGCATGCAAAAGAGCGAAATGAGTACGAATAATTAAAAAAGTCCCAAGAATTACGGGTAATAAAGACAAAACCATTATCCATTTTGAGACTTTGTTTACAGCGATAAGCGTCATTATATTGTCCTGATGTTGGCAAATTAAGAATTTGTATGGGTCTCCCCTGACCTGCCATTGAGCGTTTAATATAATTGTGTTTCGCGGTAATCCAACGGTTATGATAAAAAATCCTGAGTATCCTGTATAGCCCTGTTAAATACTGGCTTCCCCATCTTCACGCCTCCACGTGAACCCTGCTTTCGGTTTTTCTTCCGTGCTTTTCCGAGTATTCCGTGGTTAAAAATAATTCTGTTTCTTAGACGTAATTTGCTTTATGCAAATGCTTTAGCAACTTTGCGTTGACAAATTCACTATATATAGATACACGACACCTGTGTAAAAGATAAAAATGGAAACCGAAAAATGACAAATTTGAAAAACAATGGGGCGTATGGGACCTATGGGACATATGGGCAGAAGAATGAGGAGAATGACAATACTTCTGCTCAACAACTCTCTAATCTCTCGGAAATGATTATCGCGGCAGCGGAAACACATAGGCCCCATAAGACCCATAAGTCCCATAGGCCCCATGATTTCCAGAATAACGCCTCTGCTCAACAACTCTCCAATATCTCGGAAATCTTGAAAAACGATGGGAAGTATGGGAAGTATGGGAAGTATGGGAGTGTCGCCGGAAAATCTGATGACGCCTCTGCTCAAAGGCTCTCTAAAAGCTCGGAGTCGGGCGGTTGCCCGCCCGTTGCATCCGGGTTTGGCGGCGCTGACACAGGGCAAAACAGTCATGCTCAACAACTCTCTAATCTCTCGGAAACGGGCGGTTACCCGGTTTGTTCTGCTGGCGCAGGGCAAAGCAGTCCTGCTCAACAACTCTCTAATCTCTCGGAAATGGTGGCAGCCGATGGGAAGAATGGGAAGTATGGGAGTGTCGCCGGAAAATCCGATGAAGCTTTTGCTCAAGGACTCTCTAAGAACTCGGAAATGTTCTGCGACACAGTGGCTAAAATGAGGATGGCGGGTGTCCAAAATGGTTTTGTTGTTGTGCCGTCCGTCTCGGACGGCATTCCCATACTTCCCATACTTCCCATACTTCCCATACTTCCCATACTTCCCATACTTCCCATACTTCCCATACTTCCCATACTTCCCATACTTCCCATACTTCCCATTATGCAAAACGCCGTTACTCTCAAATAATTTTCAAAATCGGCAAATTTGTGCTTTACAATGAAAAAAATAAATGTAGTTTTAATTATCAGAAAATTAAGGAGACATTGCTATGAGCAGATTCATATTCGCAGTATTGACGGTTTTTCTTGCCGGATGCAGTATTTTTCCGAAACCGGAGGGGACTGCGGTCAACTATTTTGACATTCAGCCGGCATCAGTGACAGCTCAAACCGGAACAGCGCCGAAAATCATGATACTGCCGTTTCAGACGGAAAGTACTTACGGCTCCCGGATGGTTTTCAAAGTTAATGAGCATCAGGTAAAGTTTGATGAGTTCAACCGCTGGGCAGCACCGCCGGACGAAATGGTGCGGGCCTTGCTGTCAACTTATTTCAGCGGAAACAAGGAACAGGGCGGACAGCCGGAGTTTACCATTGAGGGCGACATCCTTAAGTTCTGTTGCGATCTGCCGGATAAAACCGTTACAGTCACCATTGCAATCGTCTGCCGGGAATATCCGTCGCAGCGGATTGCCTGGCGCGAAGTATTTACCCGGAACGTAAAGATTGAGCAGGAAACCGCCGGCGCTTTCGCCGCCGCCGCGTCCAGGGGTACAGTCGAAATCGCCGAAGCCATTCGCGGCAGATTAACCGCGGTTAAGTAAACAGCATACCGGAAAGTAATTGCCGTCAACGATGAAAATCGAAAAGAACAACCAGGTCATCAGAATATCCGGCTTGATTCCCGGCATGGAAATCAACGGAATCAGCGGTATTTTCAATGAGATTAAATCTCAGTTGAAAGACACCGTGCGGGTGGAATTCGATTTGGACGGCCTGCCGGCATCCGATCCGGGAATCGCCGTATTGCTGAAAAGCATAGTAACGCTTTCCGCGGAGAAAAAATTCTCGGTAGGGTTGCTCAATCTAAGTGACGAGTTGCAGGCCGCGCTGGCAAAATCCGGTATCGGCAAAGACGGCATTTATACCGACATCGGCGCGAAAAGCAAAGCGCCGACCTCAATATTCCTAACGCTGGGCAGCGCCGCCTATAAATTCTGCAGCGACACAAAAAGCATCGTCGGTTTTTCCGGCAGTGTTTTGATCGTTATTTACAAGATGATTAAAAATCCGCGCAAGATACCGATACAGGAAACCCTTTACTATATTGATAAGACCGGAGTTGACGCCGTGCCGATTGTCTCCCTGATCTGTTTCCTGATGGGCATGATCCTGGGATTTCAAGGAATAAGCCAGATGAAACGGTTCGGCATTGATATCTATGTGGCCGATCTGGTCGGGCTGGGAATCGTCCGCGAACTCGGGCCGCTGATGGTTGCCATGATCTGCACCGGTCGCGCCGGTTCGGCGTTCGCCGCGGAAATCGGCACCATGAAAGTGTCCGAGGAAATCGACGCATTGACTACGATGGGGATCAAGCCGGAGCGTATTCTGGTGATGCCCAAAATAATGGCGCTGCTCATCTCCATGCCGCTGCTGACGATTATCGGAGACATCATCGGCATCATCGGCGGAACCGTGGTGTCGCTGCTGGCCAGCGATATTACTTTTTCCGCGTTTTACGGACGCACTTTGCAGGCGATAGAGCCGGCGAACGTGTTTGAAAGCCTGCTGAAGAGCATCGTTTTCGCGGTGTTGATCGCCAGCGTCGGCTGTCTGCGCGGCATGGAAGCGCAGAATGACGCCAAAGGCGTCGGACGCGCAACGACTTCATCGGTGGTAAGCGGAATATTCCTGATTGTCATTGCGGACGCGCTTATCACGTTCATTTATCCTTTACTGGTATTTTATATTACGGGGATGCCATATTAAAATGACTGCCGCCAATGAAAACGTTATTGAAGTAACCGGCTTGACCGTCGGCTATGACGATTATGTCATTCTGAAGGATTTGAATTTTTCAGTCCGCCGGGAAGAAATCTTCGTCATCCTCGGCGGGTCCGGCTGCGGCAAAAGTTCCACCTTGAAACACATGATCGGCTTGAGCAAGCCGCTGAAAGGCGACATCCGGATCAAAGGCCGCAGCATCGTTGACGCGACGGAAGAGGAACGGGACCAGTTGACCCGTGAATTCGGAGTGCTGTACCAGTCCGGGGCCTTGTTCAGTTCGCTGACCCTGGAGGAAAATATTTCCTTGCCACTGAAGGAATTTACGGATTATTCGCCGGAAATGATTTCGGCCGTAGCCAAATATAAACTGAGCCTGGTCGGTCTGGAAGCCTTTGCTGACTTCATGCCGTCCGAGATCAGCGGCGGGATGAAAAAGCGCGCGGGGCTGGCCAGAGCGATGGCGCTGGACCCGGAAATACTGTTTTTCGATGAACCGTCCGCCGGGCTGGACCCGATTTCTTCAGCCGAACTGGACAAGCTGATTCTGGAGCTGCGCAAAACCATGAAAACCACGATGGTAATCGTCACGCATGAACTGGACAGTATTTACAGTGTGGCGGACCGGGTGATTATCCTGGATAAGGCAATTCAAGGGATTGTAGAGGAAGGTGATCCGCGCTATCTGCGCGATCACAGCACCAATAAATGGGTCCGAGATTTTTTAAACCGCTTATCAATGAGAGGATAAAATACTATGAGCAATATCGCCAATAAGTACAAAGTCGGGATCTTCGTGGCAGTCGGTTTGCTTTTGATCGTGATCTCCCTGCTGCTGCTCGGAGCGATGGAATATTTCGCGCCGAAGTACAAAGCTTATACCGTAATAAACCAGTCGGTGCAGGGCCTGGAACCGGGGGCCAAGGTCAAATACAGCGGAGTAACCATCGGCAAAGTCACTGAGGTCAACATCGGATTCAAGCAAAAGGACATTTACGTTTACATGGAGTTTCCGATGAAAAAAAGGGACCCGGCTTACAAGCATCTATCAGCCAGCGAATACAGGACAAGGTTAGGTGAGGATTTTAGACAATATATCAAAGACGGGCTGCGCGGAAAGCTTGCGCTGGAAGGGATTACCGGCAGTTTATATATCGAACTGAAATTTTATGATCCAAAGCAATTTCCTGCCGCCAGCGGCACCGAGTATCATCCGCTTGAGCAAGATATGCTGTATGTGCCGTCCATTCCCATGGTTGAAATCGCTTCCATTATGGATAACATCGAAAAAGCGGTGAACAAGCTGGCCAATCTGAATTATGACCAGACATTGGCTGACTTGAACAAAGTCCTGACTTCAACGAGCCGGATACTTGATGATGAAGACCTCAAGTCAAGCCTGAAAGACATCAAAGTTACCGCTGCGGAATTGAAATGCATCGTCGAGAAAGTCAACAAATCGCTTACCGAGAGCAAGATGAACGATACGGTCCAAAATCTGAACCAGACGCTTGACCGGTTCGGCAACCTGGCCGATTTTATGAAGAGCGAAGTTAAGAAATCGGATATTCCGCAAACCACGGAAACCGCCAGGAACTTCATGAATTCTTCGGAATATAAATTCACGGTGCTGCGCAATGATCTGCTGACGGCGACCAAACGGTTGGACGATACGCTCGAGGCCTTTAAAATGCTGGCGCTGTATCTGGAACAGAATCCCAGTTCGCTGATCAACGGAAAACAAGGGAAACCTGTAGTCAAACCGTAATGCCGGATTGCGGCGGATCGACCATAACAAAAAAAAGCCGCACTCTTTAAGGGAGTGCAGCTTTTGTAATAACTTATCAGTAGACGGAATTACCAGCGGCTTTCGCCTCTGTCGCTGCGGCCGCCGCCTCTGTCATCTCTGCGTCCGCCTCTGTCACCGCCTCTGTCACCGCCTCTGTCGCCGCCGCCTCTGAACGGACGGTCGCCG
>TBL_comb47_HYPODRAFT_10005119_pt1 | contig 14768 bp, 7 predicted proteins | sample TroBogypolimnion_40_FD_10682 | JGI IMG/M metagenome (IMG submission 10682)
TTGTAGCCATGCGGCCTCGTCATTGGTTTCATTGTCGGGCAGCTTGAACATCCAGGGAATGAAACCCAGTTCTTCCCGCACGCCCGAAAAGGTTCCATCCTCGCGCCGCGCTTCAAAAAACTTCGCGTCCGGATTCCACAGTTTCTGCTGCGTGATTTTTTTCAACCGGGCGGCTTTCGCATCGAACTCTTTCGCGATCGGATTGTTTCCAGCCAGCCGTGCGATGTTGGCGATAGCCTGGGCGTTGGCGAACATATAGCTGTTGATGGTCGGGCGCAGGTTTTTGCTGGTGCGAGAGCCGCTGATGGACTCTTCCATGCCGTCGCGCACATCGAACTGCCAGAACAAGCCGCCAGGCAGCTGTCGCTCCTGCTCCCAGACCCGATAATCGGCAACCAGATCGGGCAGCAAACTCTGGAGAAATTTCTGGTCGCGATTCACGAGATAACGATCATAGGCGGCGGCGGCGAGCCAGCTGCTGAACCGGTGGGCGAGCGGCGGCGGTTTGCCGGCGTTACCCCGCAGCCAGAAAGTGATGTCGTCGCCAAGATATTTTTGGTCGCGGAGCCAGCGGCCCTCGGCGATGTGAAATCCGGCGGCACAACTGATAGTATTGTAAATCCCGGCGTGCTTCACCGGCGTCAGGAATTCCGTGATGACGAAGCCTTGGGGTGTTTTGACGAGGTGCTTGCGAAACGACCACCAACGAAAGTAATACATCTCCTCGACTTCGCGGTCGGGACATTCGAAGAAAGGGATTTCCTTTTGCAGCCAATTCCACGATTGCGCGTTGGCAATGAAGTTGGTGCCGTTCTCGTCCTCCATTGAATTGAAACGCTCGACGTAGTGAGCAAAGCTGGCAGGCTTCAAAACGGCTAGATCTGTGGCGCAGGAGTTTTGAACCACGAAACACACCAAAGACACGAAAACAGGCAGGAAGCACGTAAACATCTTCCTTTTCGTGTGGTTCGTGTATTTTGTGGTCAATCTCATGCTTTACAGATTTAGTTTGGACACCTCGGCTTCGATTTCCTTCAAGCGGGTTTTGACCAACTCGCGCTCGTCGGCGCGGAAGCGATGAAACGGCTCGGCCATGAAATCGTCACAGACATTCAGGCACGAAAGCGCGCACTTGATGCCTTTGATGATGGAGGAGGAATATTTCCCGATGCGATAAAACGCGTCGCTGACGCGCTGGATCTGCCTTTGCAGTTCCTGCGCACGGGCGGAGTTTCCAGCGCGATGCGCCTCGACCACTTCCACATAAAGTTTGGGGAACAGGTTCGCACCGCCGCTCACGCCCCCGTCGCCGCCGAGCTGGAGCGAATTAAATAACTTTTCCTCCGGGCCGATGAGCAGCGACCAGTCGGGCCGCCGCTGGATCAGTTCCGCGGCGCTTTTGAAATAATCCAGATCGCCGGAGCTGTCTTTGAGGCCGATGATACGCGGGTTGTCCATCGCGCGGCGGACGGTCTCGAGTTCGAAGTGAACCTTGGTCAGCGCGGGCATGTTGTAGAGGTAAAGCGGCAACGGCAATTCGGGAACCAAATGATCGAGATATTCCTGCAGTTCCGGCTGCGCCTCGGGCAGATAATACGGCGGCGCGACAACAAGCGCGTCCGCGCCGGACTCGACGGCGCTCCGGGCGACGTTCACGGACTCGACGAAAGCGGTGTCGGTGATGCCGACCAGCACCGGCACGCGATGATTGACCTGTCTGCAAACGCGCCCGATGAATTCCCGACGCAGGCGATAACTCAAGCTCGGACCTTCGCCGGTGGTTCCCAAAATGAACAGTCCGTTCACACCACCGCCAAGAATGTGTTCGATGAGTTTTTCCAAGCCGGCGACATCAAGTTGATCTCGATCCGTCAACGGTGTGATCATCGGCGGGATAATTCCAGTCAAAGGTGATTTCATATTCAATATCTTTCTAAATTTTCAGTGCGCGGTTTTACCAGCAGAATCAGGCCGACACTCAGCAAGGCTACCGCCGCCGAGACCGCAAAGGCCACGGAAAATTTGACGTGGTGGTCGCGCATCCAGCCCAGCGCGACGGTGGCGCCCGCGCCGACGCTGATGCTCACGAGGTTCATGAAGCCGTAGCCGGTGGCGCGATGTTCCGGCCGCGCGATTTGACAGAGGATGGGCATGTTGTTGCAGTCAAAAAAACCCCAGCCCAGCCCGAACAAAATCATGAAGCCAATGGCGGCGCCAAGACTCCACGCGTAGCCGAGGCCGAGCAGTGCCGGCACCAGCAACAAGACGCCGAGGGCGCTCGTGAAAATTCGCCCTCGCACCGTCCGACGCATCCACCAGTCCGCAACCACGCCGCCCAGCAGCACGCCGACGAACGACGCGATTTGAATGTAGCCCGTCGCCGAAAGTCCCGCCGGACCTTCCTTGAGCTGGAACGTGTCCGCAAGATACGTCGGCAGCCAGTTCTTCGTCACCCAACCCGCGATGGCCGGCAAGGTGAAATAAACCACAAGGATCCAGAACGCGGGCTGCGACCAGAGCGCGCGAAAAGTTTCTGCCACGGTCACGCTTTTTTTGGCACGGCCTTCGGCGCCGGAAGTGGGCGCATCACGCAACGCGAGCAGCAGCACGACGGCATAAATCACCCCCGCCACCCCGAACCAGGTGAAACAGTTCCGCCAGGAACTGGTTTGCGCGATGTAGCCGCCGACCCCGCCAAGCGCCAGGCCGACATAAATGCCGCTTTGATGAATGCCCACGGCCCGGGCGCGCGTGCCGCCGGTGTGAAAATCCGCAATGAGCGCGAGTGCCGCCGGAATGTAAAATGCCTCGCTGATGCCCATGAGCGCGCGGCACGTCAACATTTGCGAATAGGTCTGCGCATGGCCCGTCGCCCACGTCACCGCCGACCAGACGAACAAACTGCCGATCACGGTCCAGCGGCGGTTGAATTTGTCCGCGATGAATCCGCCCACCGGACTCAGGAACGCATAGACCCACATGAACACGGCCATCAACGTGCCGAAGTCCTGGTCGTTGGCGATGCTCGGAATGTCGGCGCGGATCGAGGCGCGGATGGACGAAACCATCTGGCGGTCGAGATAGTTCAGCATCGCCACCGGCCAGAGCAAGGCGACCACCGCCCAGGCGTAGGCAGAAATTTTGGCGTGGCCGTTCACCGCAATGTGTTCACGTTGCTCCTGGGATTGCTCCAGTCAATTTTCTTCGTCGGGTCAAGGCCGGCGAGATACTTTTCGATGACGGTGTAGCCGTCGCCTTGCAGATCTTGTTGCGCGAGCGTGACGTCATTCGTATCCAAATTAAATTTTTTCTTCCACGCAAGCGGAATTCCGTCCGCGCCGACATCTGTGAACGGCTCGCCTTTGTATTCGGGATACCCGCCGACTTGCGAAATATCGGTGATGATTCCTTTGCCGGCTGCGTAATCCACCTTGCCGGACTTTGTTTCGCGGATCACGCGTTCGTCAACCGAATCGCGCTTCGGCAACATCGCGCCGGCATTGGCCATAACCAGCTCACGCGCCTTCTTCGCGGATTGAACTTCAATCGCCGCCATCGGAAACGGATCAACCGCGCGGACGCGCGCGATCAATTTCTTCGTCGCGTCGCCCGCTTCATAAGTCGGGTCTTCTTCCGTGCCACCGCCTTTGAACTGGATGCCCCCGTTCCAATTGTCCTTCGTCACCGCCGCGTTGCCTTCGACGCTGTTGCCGGCCGCATACCACTTTCCATAACGAATCGTCGGGTCGGGCTTGAACGTGGACGGCTGCGGCAGTCCAATGCGATGACTGACGGATTTTTCCGTGACCGGGCCGGGCTGGTAATAGTTGTTCATGCAATTCACGCGGCTGCCCTGATCGCCGCCGTCGAGCGTGCGATGGCGCCAGTTGAAAATCACATTGTCCACGAAATTGAAATCGTAGCTCATGCCGATGCTCGGATTGCGGCCCGTGTTGCAGGCGAAAAGATTGTGATGAAAACTCGTATTGTTCCCGCCCCAGGTGCCACCGAACGCGTGGCCGTAGGTGTTCAACGCTTCGCTGGAAATGTTCCATTGCAGCGTGATGTTGAGGGTCGGGTATTTCAGAAATTCCGTCGCGCCTTTGGGTTTGTAAACGTGCCGATACATCGAAAGATTTTCGTCCAAACCCCAACTGCACGAGCAATGATCCACAATGATGTTGCCGATGGGCTGACCGCCGAGACAGTCGTCGCGGTCAAACAAATTTGTTGCCCCGCGACGGAATCGCATATAGCGGATCACGACATCGTGCGTGTCCACGAGCGTGGAAAAACCCGCGATGCACACACCGTCGCCGGGCGCGGTGTGGCCGTCAATCGTGATATACGGCGCGAGAATGTGCAGCGGCTGTTTGAGGCGGATGATGCCCGCGACATTGAAGACCACGGTGCGCGGCCCGGCGGCTTCCACGGCCTCGCGAAAACTGCCCGGTCCGCCGTCATTGAGATTGGTGACGACAAAAACTTTTCCGCCGCGTCCGCCGAAAGAATATTTCCCCGCCCCTGCCGCACCGGGAAACGCGGGAACATCCGCCGGCGGCAGATCCGTCGGAAAAACCGAACGCGGCAGATACGGTTTGCCCTGCTTCGACCATTCTTGAAGTTGCGGCTCGAGTTTTTGCCAGAGCTGCTGCTGATAATCGTCCCAGCTTTTCTGCTCCGCCTTGGCGGCGGCGACTTGTTCCGGCGTCGGACGTTCGCTGGCCGGCATGCGCTGGATTTCCTTGTCGAGCATCAAGGCGTTGGCGGAAAAGGCAGCCACCAAAACGGCGATCAGACAGGCTGCGGTTTGATTGACGGAAAGCGGCTTCTTCATATTGTCAGTTTGCCGGTGCCAGCGTGTTCACGTTGCTCTTGGGATTGCTCCAGTCAATCTTGTTTGTCGGGTCGAGGCCGGCGAGGTATTTGTCCATGACCGTGTAACCGTCGCCCTGCAAATCCTTTTGCGCGAGCGCAGGGTCGTTCGGGTCCAAATTGAATTTTTTCTTCCATGAAAGCGGAATTCCGTCCGCGCCGATATCCTTGATCAGCTCGCCCTTGTAATCAGGATAGCCGCCGACTTGGGAAACGTCCGTGATAATGCCGTTGCCCGCCTTGCCGACATTGTTTTTTGCCAGACCTTTCATCGGCGGCGGCGTGATTTCCTTGCCTTCGCTCCACACTTGTCCAGTGCGAACCGTGTTCACGACGCGCTCGTCCACGGCGTCGCGGCGCGGCAGATTCGCGCCGGCGTTTTTCAAAACGTCGTCGAACGCCTGTTTCGCCGGCGTGATGGTCATCGGCGGCATGGGAAAAGGCTTGTCCACGCGCACCTGCACGACAATTTTCTGCATGGACTCGTTGGTGTTGATGGTCGGGTCGTCTTTTGAACCGCCGTCGGAGAATTGCACGCCACCCGCCCAATTGTCGGTGGTCACCTTTTCATTGCCTTCGACAATATTGCCCGCGACGTAGGCCTTGCCAAAATACGGAATCAGGTCGGGCTTTTTCTGAGTGGCCGCAGGCTGCAAAATGCGATACGCCACCGGACCATGTTCCACCGCCGGGCCGGGCTTGAAATAATTGTTGATGATGTTGTATTGGCTGTCCTTGTCGCCGCCGTCAATGGTGCGATGCCGCCAGTTGAACAGCACGTTGTTGACGAAATTGAAATCATACGTCATCGCCACGCTCGGATTGCGGCCGGTGTTGCAGGCGAAAAGATTGTGATGAAAACCGGAGTTGCGCCCGCCCCAGTCACCGCCGAACGCATGATTGTAGGTGTTGAGCGCCTCGCTGGTGATGGTCCATTGGATCGTGACATTGACGGCGGGCAACTTCAGCGCCGGCCCCCCGTTGGTCGGCTGATACATGTGGCGATAGGTGTCAATATTCTGATCCTGGCCCCAGCTAGCGGAGATGTGATCGAGGATGATGTTCCCGACCGGATTGCCGTAATGCACGCCGTGCCGGTTGAAGATATCCATGTTACCCCGGCGCAAACGCAGATAACGGATCACGACATCGTGCGCGTTGTCCACGAGTCCGTTGTCGGCGATGCAAATGCCGTCGCCGGGCGCGGTGTGGCCGTCAATCGTGATGTAAGGCGCCTCGATGTAAACCGGCTTTTCGAGATGGATGATGCCCGCGACATTGAATAATACGATACGAGGCCCGGCCGATTCACACGCCTCGCGCAACGAGCCCGGGCCGCTGTCGTTCAGATTCGTCACGACAAAAATTTTTCCACCGCGGCCGCCGAAGGAAAATTTTCCGCCGCCCTCCGCGCCGGGGAACGCCGGCACTTTCGCCTGCGGCAGATCGCCCGGCTTGGATGCCCACGGGATATAGGGCTTGCCCTTTTTTCCCCACTCGGCCAGTTGCGGCGCCACGTTGGAAATCACTTGCTGTTCGTATTGGTCCCAAGCCGCGTTCCGCTGTTTGACGGCAGCATCAGGCACTGGCCAGTTTTCCCGCGCCAAAAGCGTGGCAGCCGAGAGGAGAATTACCGGCAGAATCAGGTTTGTTTTCATTTATTGCAGGGAGTATTCGCCGACAAGCGAGTTGAGATATTTTTCCAGGTTGGTGTAGCCGTCTCCGTTCAAATCTTTGTTCGCGTCGGACGGATCATTTGGATTCAAACCGTGCGCCTTTTCCCAATCATCGGGAATGCCGTCGTGGTCGCTGTCCACCGGCACGTTGTAGGTCTGGTAATCCGGCCAAGGAAAATTCGGCGAACCGAGCGCGGACTTGTCGTCCGTCGGCTCGTCAATGATGCCGGCAAAATTCGGGCTGGGCCGGTCGCCGTAACTCGGACCTTTGGTGCCGGTGTATTCCGCCGTGCCGTCGCGGACGTCCTTCAGGATATGCAAGTCTATCACGTCGGGCTTCGGAAAATTCGCACCGACATTGGCAAGCACGTTGGTGAACGCGTCACGCGCGGTGTGCGTTTTCACATAGGACGGATACAATTCATGGTCCGCGCGCACTTCGGCTTCGCTGACGGGATCGCGCGTATTGGGCCACGCATTTTCAAACGCGCTCCAGTTGTTCGTCTCGTCCACATAACCTTCCAGCACGTTGCCGGTCATGTAATAGCTTTCCGTGCCCCACGCGGGATTGATCGGGTCGAGCTTCAACAGCCATTTCACAAACGGATTCGGCGCGTGCGGCTTGTAGTAGTTGTTGACGTAGTTGAGCGCCTTCATGCCGCCATCGGTCGTGCGCGCCGTCCAGTTGTAAACCACGTTGTTGCGAATGTCCAAGTAACCGGCGTATTTGCCGCCCTGCGTCAGGCCGCCGGCAAGACTCCAGTTCCGGTCCGTGCAGTCCGCGAGCAGGTTATGATGGTAACTGCCGATGTTGCCGCTGATGGAGCCGGCAAAAGCATGCGTCTCCAGTTTGGTGCGGTCGCTGGCGCGATAATGCGGCCCGTGATGCAGCGCCTCGGCGACGATGTTGCGCTGGAAGGTGATGTTCTTGGCACCACGCGAACTCGTGCCTTCGTCGCTGCTCCAGCTGATGCTGCAATGATCCATGATGCAATTGTCACAGCTACCGAGACCGGCGCCGTCCATTGCCCGCTTCGCCGCATCGCCGATGCGGAAACGCACATAGCGGAGGATGACATCATGCGTGCCGTAAGCCCCCGCGCCATAATCCGCCAGACAGATGCCATCGCCCGGCGCGGTCTGCCCGGCGATGGTGCAATACGGATTGTGAACCGCGCACGGTTTTTTCAGATGAATCAGACCGGACACGCGAAAGACAATCGTGCGCGGGCCATCGGCTTCGACGGCGGCACGCAAACTCCCGGGAATCACCGCCTCGCCTTTGCCAGGATCATAGTCTTCCAGATTGGTGACTTCGATGACGCGTCCGCCGCGACCGCCGCGCGCGAAGCGTCCATAACCTTCCGCCGTCGGGAATCCCAGCGCGCGGATGCGGAAACGCCAGACCTCGCCTGGCGTGACTTGTTTGGACGGATCCAATTCATCCACCCGCCAGAAATAGGTTTCCCGCTGGTCCAATGGCGGCAGCGCGTAGCCAGCTGAAGTCAGATCGCCTTTGCACTCCGCCGAGGCGGGCGTCGCCATCGCGACGGCGTTTGAATCGGTTCCGAAATAGAGCTGATGCGTGGCTGCGGTCGCCGGCGCGGTCCAGGTGAGGGCGGACTCATTCGGCCAATGTTCATCGTCGTTGGCGGGCGAGGGCTTGATGGCCTTTTTATGCGGGTTGGCGGAATCAATTTCAAAGCCGTTGATGATCAGACTTTGATTGGCGCTGGAGGCTTCCGGGCGGAATTGGATTACGACATCCTTGCCGGCGACCGCCTCCACTTCCAGGAAAGCGCTCGCCACATCGTAGTCATTCGTGACGCGGCAAGTGGAAACCAAACCTTTCACTTTTTCATCGCCGCCGATAAAGACATCCAACACGGCCGGCGAAACACGGTCGCGCACCTCATTGTGATAAGTAACGATCGTGTGTTTGCCGGGCCTCAACCCGCTGATGACCATGTCCACCGCCGCACCGTTGGTGGCGTTCTTGACCACCACTCCATCCGCCGCCAGCGTTGCGCCGAAATCAAGGGAACCTTTGAACAAGACCGGGGAAAGGATTGCGTTGGATGCCGCAAGAAAAGTCACCGTGACGGCGCCGAAAGATTGCGCGCCCGTCCGGCCTTCGTGCCAGGCCCAGTTTTCCCAGTGCGGCGACAGGATGTCTTTCCGTGTCTCCGCCGGGTTCAAGTCCACTTTCAACTCCGCGGCGGAAACCGACACGGCGAACAGCAGCAGGGGGCATATAATCTTAACAGCTTGTTTCATCAGATATTGGACGGCGCGCGTTTTAAATGGTTATGACTTAATTAATGTTTTCCGCACAAATAAAAAGCCGGGGCCAAGTGTGAACTCAACCCCGGCCTTTCGATGATAGTCGGATTACGGATAGACCAGGCGATAGAACACCGAGTTGGTGCCCACGATGTCATTCGTATAGCTGATGCTGGTGTTCGTCCAGGAACCGGCAGCGGTGCTCCAATTGGTGGCCGCCAGCCCGAGGGTATTGGGGGTAATCAATGTTTCGAGACGGTAACCCATCAAAGACGGATCCCACGAAAAACTGCTGATCACGTTGGTGCTACTGACCACAAAACTATTGGTAAAGGTGTATATGGGTGTGTGAATAACCCCGATCACACCCGACGGCCACAACTGGGTCAGATCCCAGGAAAGCCCTGGGCCAGGTGTTGCCGGGCTGATGGCCGGATAGGTGTTGGTGGACGATCCGGTCGGCGAAGGATTGCCACCGTATAACCCAGAATATTGGAACATAGTGAAACTTTGTCCGGCAGCAAAGGAACCGGTGACATTGGTAAGGACCAGTGTGCAACCATTGGCAGAGCGGACGCCTGAACTAACCCCGAAGTCTTGAAAACTCGATAGCAACTTCGTATTAACCCCGCCAACAATATCCATTTTAAAAATTGTGCTGGAACCTTGACTTAAGAGGATGCGACCGGGGAAAAGCGCCAAGCCGCCACCACTAAGAACGGTCGTGGTGCCCACACCATTGCCGCCCGGAATGATGGTCGCACCGGCGCTGGCCGTGAGCGTGCCGGTCAGGGTGATCGTGCCTTCACCTGTGTCCAGCAGCGTGCCGTTCACGGTGAGGTTACCGCCACTGACTGAACCGCGGTTCACGAAGGTGCCACCCGCAGCAATGGTAGCCGAGGAGCCGATGTTGGCCAAGCTGGCGGAAGGGTTGTTGACCAGCAGGCCGTTGGTGTTCACAGTGATCGCACTGTTAACCGTGCCGATGTTGGTCACCGCACCGCCGCTTTCCACAATCACCCCGCCATTGACCGTGCCGGAGAGAATCGCGATGCCCGCAGTATCCACATTGCCGCCCACCGGGCCGCTGAAATTAACCAACGTGCCGGAATTGGCCGTGATGGAGTTGACGGATCCGGCCCCGTTAAAGGTGCCATTGTTCACCTGAACAGAATCGGAACAAGGCGCGTCAATGGTCAGCGCTTTCGAGCCGGATTTGGTCCAGGTAATACTGCCAATGATGCTGCCACCCGCGCTGTTGTTGATGGTGTAGTCATGCACCAGGTTGGTCACCAGCACCGAGCCGGGTAGGATCACTGCGCCGGAAACCAGATTGAGGTTGAATTGCGAGGCGGAGTCATCAAATTTCACCGTGTCGCCAGCCAGAAAGTTCGTGGCCAGACCGGTAGCGGTATCCTGCCAGTTCTTGGTCACGTTGTCCCAGTCGGCGGAAACGGTGCCCTTCCACACCAGATTCTTGGGGGCATTCAAGATGACCTTGAAATTCTCGCGGTTGAGGTCAACACCATCCTGGACAATCGAGCCGTTAAATCCGCTCAAGTTAACCAGATTGACGCTGGGAAAGCCGCCACTCGCCTTTTCGAGCAACGGAATTTCCTGCCCATTGACCAAACCGCCGGGATGTTTGATGGCCATCAGGACGAGGTTGTTTTGGTTGACGCCAGTAACGTTCCACGCCGAGGCATAGACAACCGGAGTGGTGTTGGTCGAATCCAGGAACACGGCCAGACTTGAGTTGCCGCCGCCCAGATTCAGATTGTCCAGATATTTGGTCGCATCACAAAGGGTATTGGAGATCACCAGCATGGCGCCGTTGGTCAAAATAATGGCGTTGCCGGTGGAAAGCTTGGTGACGCCACCTTGTGAAACCGAGTTGATATAGTTGGTGCCGCCCCAAAGCGTAAGCAGTCCATGCGTGCTTCCAGGAGAGCCGTTGCCGGCCACATCGGTGGTGTATCCAAGTGTCAGACTGTTATTAACCCTCAATGTCCCGTTGCTTACGACCATCGTGGCGGTGCAAGCAGCATTATTCGTATGGTTGCCGTAACTTTCGTAACCAAGAATTGCCGTGTTACAATCAAAAACACCTGCACCCATGGTAAAGGTAGATTGCGGCCCCGCACCGTTACCCGTGTTATACCGATCCATTGACATATAAAACCGGTCGACCAAGACATTAATCGTTCCCAGCAAAAAGTTGACGGTGCTTTTAGGCGTTGTCGTTGAAATGACGTTCGTCGGCCCCGCAAAGTCTGCCAAAGTCATTATCGACATACGACCTCCGTTGGTGCCACGGAACAACGCAGACGGGTTATTAGCACTAAACGCAGCATTAAATCCCACAGTAGCTTGAGAACCACCGCCGTGAACAAAGCACATTCCATCCACATAAAACGAATTAGTAACTCCAAGATTCAAAACGGGTGCCGGGGACGAGCCTGACCCGCCGGCATAATTATCGACCAGACATAACCCATAGGAACGAGTTCCACCGTCAGTATAATTATTTGGATCCGCATAGATGGCTCGGATGATGTTGGTGCGAGCCAAGCTAACTGCCGGAGCGAATTTGGAAATCACGTCTCCATACTGGTTGGAAACAACATAATTCATGAAATATGGATACGCTTGATAATCCCCCAATGGCATCCGGTTCACGTTCACCCTCAAATTATCCAGCGCCGCCATGTTCAAGGTAAACAAAGCATTGCCTTCCGCCTGCACGGCAAACAGGGCGGATTCATTGCTGACCGCCAGGGTGGCATTCGTTCCGACGATGGTTATCGTCATCTTGGCGCTCGTCGCCGGGGCATAATCACGCAACATGCTAAAACCATTGGTGTTCGTGATGGAAAGCGTAAAGCCAGGATTGATCAGCATGGTGTGAAAGGCGGTCGTGTTGTTGAACCCCGCAAAGCGCACAGAACCGACCGTTTTGTTATCATCCACGATAATGTTCGTGCCAACGGCTGCTTCCGCCGTGCTGGTGGTGAAAATCACGTCATCAGCGGTCCCCGGAGCCGCATTGTTCGACCAGCTTGCTGACGTCCCCCAGAGACCGGGAGAACCCGTGCCGCCCGTCACGTTGTTAGTCGGTGAAAACCAAACCGACCCCACTTGCAAGACAAAGGGCCACTGATTGGTCGCACCGTTTGAACCATTAAGAACCAGCGGATAAGTGCCGTTGGCAACACTCGTAAAGCTGAAGGTCAGCAATATATTGGTCGAGAGCAAGGAAGAGGGATTGCCGCTGCTCAACGGCAGCGCATCGCCATTGGTGGCGGTGATGCTACAGGTCGCACCGCCCGGCAGACCCGCCACCGTGAACTCAACCGGCGTGGTTCCGCCAGTGCCGGAAATCGTCACCAAGTTGGTGAACGAATAAGCACCGGTGTAACCGGGCGAAAGCGTGATGCGGGTTACCGCCACCGGGGTGGATTTGAACCGCACCGACTGCGCCTGGGCGGACGACGCCAGCACGACGGAAAGAACCGCGAGGGCGGCAATCCGCCACGGGCGAAAAAAGCTGGTAATTATGCTGGATATATTTCCCCGCGTCAAGACACGGAGAGCCGATGATGTATGGGTTGTATGTTTCATAGGATTTGGTTGTGGTTGCTTGGAGGGAGATTCAAAAACTTATTTGTAGGGGGCGCGCTCCATCATCCATTCATAGTCCGGACTGCGGTTCAAATTTGCGCCATTCCATGGTATATTGGCTGAGTTACCCGTGACGGGATATTGGTAGGTTCTGGGATCCGCCCACTTGTGAATTTCCGAATGGCCGTCTGCATAAGAAAAGCTGCAGCAGCGGTTATGGTAGCTGGCCGGCAGATCCTGCCACGCTTCCGAACCCACCGCCAAGCCATACTTTTCGGAAAAGGTGCCGCTGTTGATGCCGTCCCCGTGTTCATCCAGGAAAACTAGGCAGTTGACCGGGCCCGGGATGGACAACTCGGAAGCTTTTTTTGCCGCAAAATAGTTTTTCCCGTTTTGATTGGGGAACTGCCCGGTTCCCGCGCTGCCGCCGCCGCCGCCCACCGATTGCATCATGGAATAACTCCGCACCCGCGGACCATTTTTGGCAGGCATCTGGTCGCCCGGGCATTTGAAAACACCCGCCGATTTGACGTAGGGGGAAATGAGCGCCACCGAACCGATCAAATTATCAATATTGGTGTTGTCCGGGCTATAGTCAAAATCCATGCTGCCCGCCACCCAGCTGCCGACGGGCAGCAATTGGTCATCATTGTCACTCTGAAACATGATGTAACCAAGGGTCAACTGCTTGGTGTTGTTGATGCAGGCGATGCCCTGCGCCTTGACCTTGGCCTTGCTCAACGCCGGTAGCAGCATGGCCGCCAGAATGGCAATGATGGCAATCACCACCAGCAGTTCAATGAGCGTGAAACCCTGGCGGGACTGGTTGCGGGCGGAAACCCTGCCACTGAAGTTGCGAGACAGCACAGGCTGCGACAATTCTTTTTTGAATGTTTGCATAGGTGGTCTAAATGGAATGGTTAGAAACTAGCATGACTTGCCGGAACGTGTAATGCAATAAGGAGCAAATTATTTGCGATAACTGCCGGAGCCCGGAAAAACAAACCATCTGAAATTTTGATTTCATGTTTGTCATCTCGCCAATCAGGGACTGTTTGGATTAAATACCCCAGCCGTCCGACATCTGCCAATGGGGTAAACACCCCATATGATGCAAGACCGGCCAGACCGACTTGGGAGGAGGATTTACAATGCCTGCCTCATCAGTGAATATTCGCCGCATTACAATATCGTGAAAGCATCTTCGCCCTCATCTTTCGCCTGCAGCGCGCTGCTCTGGTCCTGCCTTTGGGCAGTGCCGGCAACGGCCCGCGAGCTGTGGGTTTCGCCGCTTGGCAACGACAACGGCCCCGGCACCAGCATGCAGCCGTTCGCGTCCGTCGCCGCGGCGCAACGCGCAGCGCGCGAACTCCGGCGGCTGGGCACAGTGGGTGGCGACGAGCCGAGCCGAATCATTTTGCGCGACGGAATTTATCCGCTCACCCGCCCGCTAGTCCTGGGTCCGGAAGATTCCGGAACCTCAACCAGCCCGACGGTGATCGCCGCCGCGCCCGGCGAGCATCCCGTCTTGAGCGGCGGGATGCCAATCAGCGGCTGGAAAAACCTGCCGACAAAAGTTTCCGGCCTGCCGGAAATTGCGCGCGGACAGGTCTGGGTGGCGGACGCGCCGAAAATCGGCGGAGGCTTTTTGGAATTCCGGCAGCTCTGGATAAACGGTGCCAAGGCGACTCGCGCCCGTGAACCGCACGGTGAAAATCTCATGCGGCTGGTGGCATGGGACAAAACCAATCGTGTGGCAACGATCCCGGCAGCGGCGCTCGCCGGAATCAAAAAACCGGCACGGCTCGAGATGGTGATTGATCAAGTCTGGGAAATCGCCGTGCTCAGGGTCAAAGCCATCGGCAGCAAAGGCACCAATGCGCTCGTCACGTTCAAAGAACCCGAAAGCAAAATCGAATTCGAACATCCGTGGCCGCCGGTGATCGTGAACACCAATTATCAAGCCCCGTTTTTCCTCGCCAACGCCATCCAGTTTCTGGACCAGCCCGGCGAGTGGTTCGAAGATGTATCCGCCGGCAAAGTCTATTATTGGCCTCGAGCTGGCGAAGACCTGACGCAAGCCAAAGTGTTGGCGCCGGCCTTGGAAACGCTCGTGAAGATTGATGGTGCGGCCGACCAGCCGGTTTCCAATATTCAATTTCAAGGCATCACGTTTGCTCACACGGCCTGGCTGCGCCCCTCCGAACTGGGCCACGTTCCGCTTCAGACCGGGATGTTTCTGCTCGCCGCCCAAAAACTTTCGCCCAAAGGCACGAGCCATCATCCCGGCCTCGACAACCTCGCCTGGATCGG
>TBL_comb47_HYPODRAFT_10005120_pt1 | contig 14764 bp, 15 predicted proteins | sample TroBogypolimnion_40_FD_10682 | JGI IMG/M metagenome (IMG submission 10682)
GCCGCCAATTCATGTAGTGGTACATTGGGAAGTTCATTTTCAGTTTTTTAGAACTGATTTGTTTTCCATATAAACAGTAATCATTATCCTATAGTAAAAACATGAACCGAAAAAAACCTCATGAGTCATTGTTACAACCATCGCGTCCAGTAACTGAATCCAAAAAACGCGTATATACTGCCAATACCATAGACGAAAAACACACCGAAATGTTACAAAGTTTTCATCTAATTGACCAAGAAACGATTCCCAAATTACAGGCAGATATTCAAGAATATAGACAATTGTTGAAGAAATATGCAGCGAATAAAAATATTGAGGAATATTTAGATACCTTGGACAAGATTGAATATACAAAAAAACATATTGTATCTTTACGTACCAAGAAGAAGCATTATTTACTGGAAAATTCCAAATATATTTTTCAATATTTTGAGCAGAAAAAAGATATTTCCGAAGGTGGTGGTTCCCAAAACATCAATATTCTCAACCAATTTTTTAAAATCAAAGGAATCAACAACGAATCATCCAATATACATGGTGCAAAATACCAAGGTGCACGAAATATGTACCAAAATTATTGGAAAAATGTCAACAATGAAATCATGAACATTCAAGATTTTATCATTCCATCCGATGTATGTGATAAATGTAATTGTGGTGAATTAATACCACAAGACGAAGAAGGTATTCTTATTTGTAACAATTTACAATGTGGTTATTTTATTACCCATATCATTGATAATGCCAAACCCGCCAACAAAGAGCCACCTAATGAAGTATCCTATACTGCTTACATTCGTCTCAATCATTTCAAAGAAATCTTGTCACAATTTCAGGCGAAAGAAACAACACAAATTCCGGATGAAGTCATAGAAGCTATCCGTGCCCGAATTAAAAAAGAAAGAATCAACGATATTTCACAATTGACCTATGATAAAATGCGTGATATTTTGCGTAAATTAGGTTTGAATAAATATTTTGAACATATCCAATACATCAATTCTATTTTTGGAATTAAACCACCTATTATGAACGAAGAATTGCACGAAACATTGTGTGTGTTATTCATTGAAATTCAGAAACCATGGGCATTGCATTGTCCGGTAAATCGTACCAATTTTTTCAATTATACCTATACATTGTATCAATTATGTGTACTGTTGGATCAGACCCAGTATTTACCGTATATTATCTTGATGAAAGATGTGGATAAACAAAGAGAACAAGACCAAATATGGAAAAAGGTATGTAATGATTTAGATTGGGAGTTTATCCCCAGTATTTAGACATATATTGTAACATAATAAAATATAGAAAATGTTAACATATATTCATCAACAATTGACATATAGTATTTTTGCAACATTATTATTTTTATTAATCATTCCAGGAACTGTGATACATGTTCCAGAAAAAGGAACATATACAAAGCACGCGTTAATCCATAGTATCATATTTTTCATCATGTTTTATTTCGCATCCCGATGTGTTTATGAAAATATGAAAAACCTGAACGTAAAAATATAAACTATATTATATACTATTATGAACGCTTGGGCCAAATTCGTTACTGCTTTTTATAAGAATAAAAAGCGCACCAACAAAAACTATAAATTCAAGGACGCAATGAAGGAAGCCAAGGGACCTTACAAAAAGTCCAAGGGTGGTAAAACCATGAAAAAAAGATAAATATACAAAGAATGTATATAATGGCTGCCAATAAAAAAAACAAAACACGACGTAACAAGACAAAACGAAATTTAAAAAATAAAAATAATAAACGTGAACGGGCAAAATTTAGCGTACGTAAAGGCGGAACCATCAATCATTTATTAAATTGTAATTCTGGTATTTGTCCGGCGTTTTTTAATTAAAAACCATATAAAATTATAAATCGTTTATACTATGTAGTATAAACTATTGTAAAAAAGAATGAATGATGCCGATAAAATAATGGAGGTATCAGATATTCATATAGCAGATTCTATTGTCATTGATTATTTTAAATTAACCAAAGAATATCAATACAAATACGGTGAAAATACAATTGTGTTGTTGCAAGTAGGCGCGTTTTTTGAAGTATATGGACTCCGTCATCCTATACAAAATTCGTATGAATTTTCACCAATTGCATCCTTTTCAGAAATTTGTCATTTAAATATTGCGGACAAAAAAATAACTTTAGGCGATCACAAGTCTAACCAAGATTTACCACCTTTTCCAATGTTTCATCCAGATATTCCGACAAAAACATTTACACGTGAATTGCATGCATGGCTCAAATACATTCCAACATGTAATGTCGTGATGGCAGGAGTACGTGATTATCAAATAGATAAATATGTACAAAAAATGGTAGATGCTGGATATACTACGGTGGTTTACATACAAGACAAACATGGTAAAGAAATTACCCGAAAATTGCATGAAATTTATTCACCTGGAACGTTTTTAGCATATGATGCAGATTCACAAACCAAAATTACAAACCATATTACTTGTATTTGGTTGGATAAAATATCAAAATCGCAAAAGGATATCCTTGTGTGTGGTATTGCCTCTCTGAATATTTTCACAGGTGAATCCTTTTTATTTGAATACCAGACTCCTCTATTGATGAATCCAACCACCTTTGATGAATTGGAACGACATTTAATTACAATTTCACCTAGTGAAATTATTTTAATTTCAGAACTTTCTCCAGAAACAATTAATTCATTGATAAAATACATGGGTATAGAATCCCATATTCCTATTCATAAAATATGGTTGAATGAAGAGAATGAACAACCAAAAGAAGCAACCAAAAAAGCGATGAATTGTTCAAAACAAACATATATTCATCATGTATTGTCTACGTGGTTTCCAGGTGATGTATTTAATACATGTATAGAATTTCATACAAATATTATTGCCACACAAGCATTTTGTTATTTGATGAATTTTGTAAGTGAACATAATTCCGATTTAGTAAAAAAAATACATATACCCACATTTACGAATACTTCACAACGAATGATTTTAGCAAATCATACTTTGAAACAATTGAATATTTTACCTGATTGTTCGTCACATGATAAATTTCTTTCCCGAAAAATATCATCCGTATCTTGTCTTATGAACAGTTGTTGTACTGCCATGGGTAAAAGACGATTTCATCATCAATTAACTCATCCGACATTTGATGAGAACTGGTTACAAACCGAATATGATATGATTGCTCATATACAAAAAACACATTCAATGGATTCTATGATGGATATGAGACGAGTATTACGTTCTATGAAAGATATTGAAAAAATTGCACGACAAATCATATCAAAACGTATTTATCCTTCATCTATTTATCAATTGTACAAGACCATACAGGAATGGATAAATATGTATTCACAATATGTTCAATATGATCATGTTGTCGTATCTTATCTGCAAACAAATGATAATTCTTTAACATTGTTATTACAATTCTTGGAACAACATTTTGTCTTGGAAAATTGTATTTCGGTACATTCTATGAAAGATTTTGAACAACCGATTTTACAAGCAAACCAATTTTCAGTATTGGCAGCATTTTTACATAAACGTGATGATTGTATGAAACAATTAGAATCATATCAATTACAATTAAATCAACTTATTTCCAAAGAAATGAAAGCGAAAGATACCGATTGTATTCGTATGCATAAAACTGAAAAGGGGGGTTTTAGTTTTCAAATCACAAAAAAACGTGGTATTGTTTTAAAAGATCTTATACAAAAACATGACAAGGAACCGGAGTTTTTATGGACAAAAGATATTCAATTTATCAAAGCAACCGCTAATTATGATGAAATACAGATTCCCATCATAAAACAACTAGGGAACAATTTACAAGATTTGGAACAAAAAATAAATGAAACCATGGTGATAGAATATAAAAATACTTTGAATCAATTGACGGATATATGGTACAATTCTTTAGAAACTGCTGCGCAACATATTTCACAATGGGATGTCATTATTACCAAGGCATACATTGCTCAAGAAAACAATTATTGTTGTCCGATTATTAGTCAACCCGTGGATGATGATAATACGTCATGGGTTCATGCAAAATCGTTACGTCATGCTCTTATAGAAAAAATACAAACACAAGAACAATATGTCACGAATGACATCTATGTGGGCTCGGACGCGTGGTCAGAGGGATATAGTCCTTCAACCACAAAGTCATCCGGACTTTGTTCAGGAATATTGTTGTATGGTACGAATGCGGTGGGTAAAACGAGTTTGATACGTGCACTAGGAATTGCCGTTATTTTGGCACAATGTGGTTGTTATGTACCTTGTTCGCAATTTACATATCGTCCTTATCGTGCAATATATTCACGTATTCTTGGTAATGACAACATTTTTAAAGGTCTTTCTACATTTGCAGTGGAAATGTCAGAATTACGATTAATACTCAAAATGGCGGATGAACATAGTCTTATTTTAGGTGATGAATTGTGTTCAGGAACTGAAATAGAATCCGCATTGTCTATTTTTATGGCAGGTATCATGAAATTACATGAAAAAAAATCGTCGTTTATCTTTGCTACACATTTTCATGAAATATTACGATTTCAAGAAATGTCTTTGTTATATCGTGTCGTAGTGAAACACATGAGTGTTGTATATGATTCGGAACAAGATATGCTGATATATGACCGTATTTTAAAAGATGGACCTGGAAACGGAACCTATGGAATAGAAGTTGCCAAATCAATGCATATGGATACTGATTTTTTGGAAACAGCCTATCAACTACGTAATCGTTATTTTTCTAAAACCAAGAGTCCATTAGAACATACCACTTCACATTATAATACACAAAAAATATGTGGCGTTTGTGAAGTATGTAAACATGAAATTGGTGAAGAAATACATCATATCCAATATCAACAGTATGCAGATAATAATGGATTTATTGGTGAAGTACATAAAAATCATGCGAGTAATTTAATGTCCATTTGTAAAACATGTCATGATAAATTGCACAGTACGCCGGAACAAGAAAAACTAGTTCGTAAAAAAACCACCAAAGGATATAAATTAATTTCCGGAAAAATCGGGTAAGTATGATTCGTGGTCATATTCTGAAGGACTACGTAGGAGTCCAGATGAATATTATTTAGATATCAAATCCGTAATAGATTTTCATTCCTGAATTATCAATAATAGATTGATATTTGTTCGTATAACCTACCGGTAAAATGGATGTGGTAAAATCAAAAGTATAATAAGAAGATAATCCTGTTGTATCAATCATTGAAATCGCCTTGACAGCATATTCTGGAGGAATTGGTGGTGATATTGCGATACTCGTATAAGCCGTACCGGTTTGTCCAACTGCATTGAAAGGGACGATGGAATAGGAATAACTATTTTCTGGATAGAATGCGTTGCTGGGATCAATATATGTTGTTGTTCCGTAAGGAATAGATTGATAGGATTCTATCATTTGTTCATTCACTAACCGTGCAATTCCTACCGTATAATACGTGGTGGTGCGCAATAGTGCAAACGAAATATCATTATTATTCACACATATGTTTCCTACCGATCCTATACTTATACTTGGATATATGGAAATCGTATTGGTAGTATAAGCTGCTCCCATTGTACCCGATTTATTATAAGGAAGTATGGAATACGAATACGTGTTCATTGGGTAGAATATATTACTTGGATCAATATAGATTGTGGTACCGTAAGGTACTGATTGATACACCTCAATTGGTTGACCATTGATAATACGTACGATAGAAACCGTATTGAAATTACCAAACAGAGCAAAGGAAATATCTGAATCATTGTAAGATAGGGGTCCACTAATCACGAAAGGTAATATGGACACAGAAGAAGTGGTATACCTCGGTCCTGCCATACCAAGTATATTGTAGGGTACTATCGCATATGAATATGAAACATCGGGTAAAAAGGAATTGCTTGGATCCGCATAGATGGTAGAACCGTAAGGCACTGATTGATATGATTCTATAGGTGTTCCATTCAATAAACGTCGGACGGTTGCTTGGTAAAATGAAGTTGATGTTAATAGAGCAAAAGAAATACCAGAACTGTCACTAGAAAATGCTCCCGTACTAATAGATGGTATAGGAGATACACCCACGGTGGTATAAGATGTTCCCGGAATATCCGATATATTGTATGGAATAAACGAGTATGAATACACGTTGATTGGGTAGAAAACATTACTAGGATCCGTATACTGGAATACACCAGGTAGTAAAGACTTATAGGATTCTATGGGTGTACCGTTAACCAAACGTGCAACCGAAAGAGAATACACTGTGGAAGAATTCGCAAACGATACAGAAATGGCCGAAGTAGAATAGGAAACGGTTTCTTTACCAAGAACAGGAATAGGAAACGTAGGAGTATCGTAACCATAGTACATAATCATTCCGGAATTATCAATATTAGATAGATACTGGTTCGTATAATTATCAGGCAAGGAAGGCATGATAAAATCAAAACTATAATTCATAATCAATCCAGTTATATCAATCAAATTGTAATTATTCACTAAAGTGCCAATTTTTCCAGAAATATTATACACAACACCATAAACAGTACCTATTATGGGTTGTAATTGGTAGGAATATAAACGATTTGGTGATACTGAATAATCAGTATAAGTCATTCCATTGGTGGTAAAGTTAACAATAAAACTATACACCGTATTTGTAATTAAATCGGTACGTATCATATTTAAACTCGTAAAATTACCAGAAATATTTTTAATTTGTACACTACTGCTTGTTGAAATGGAATAATACGCATTAATAATGGTTGGATTTATGGCACTTGAATGAGAAAATGGAACAAATGTATTAAAGGTATTAAAACACGACATACTATTATATAGTCATAAAAATTGATTTAAAAATTGCTCCTATATATATCTTATTTATATCTATTATAGTACAATACAATGATTATTCCTGTTAAATGTTTTACCTGCGGGAATGTGTTGGCGAACAAATATCGTTATTATCAGAAAGAAGTATTGAAACAGAAGACTGAAATGGCAAATGCCTTGCCTGAAAATGAACGTGCAGATATATTTCGTATGCTCTATTTGAATAAAGATAATGCAAAAAAAACACCCGAAGCAGAAGTATTGGATCGTATTGGATTAAAAAATATGTGTTGTCGTCGTCATATGCTTACTCATGTTGATATAGAATAATATAAATTGAATATGGTATCCGTAGCGTAGCGGAGGATAACCACGCATATTCTGAAGGACGACGTAGGAGTCCAGAAGAATATGGATATGATGCCTCCATTACATTCTCGGCAACGTCCCTTGTCCTACGAAACTCTAATTACAAATACCACATACAATGATTATAATAGCATAATATATATATATTTTTGAATGAAAACCGCCAAAAAAAGAGGGGGTGGTTGTGGATGTAGTGGAAATTCCAAATTGTTCATGGGTGGTAAACGCCGACAAAAAAAAACAATGAAAAAAAGACGCCACCGTCGTAAAAATGGTGGTAATATACCTGCGTTTAATAATTATAATAATGACCCACTATCTATGATTTCGTCAGAACATTATACTACAAAAATATCTAGTTCGTCTTCTGGAGGAAAAAAAAGAAAAATGCGTGGTGGTGGTTTTATGCAATATGTTACCGATCCTCTTTTAGGCGGAACCCCCAATAATTTGGTATTAGGGTTTGGCTCAACTGCAGGAACCGCCAATTTAATGGATGGATTAACTGGAACAAGTCATTCAAATACTGGTCTCACTAACATGCATAGAATGTCTACGAACATGTCTCCATTAGTATAATATATATATCATGAATAATATATATATTTGATTTATTATGGCAAAACTCAAAATAGGCGGGTACGCTCTATGTACACCAACTTATGTATATATTATTCTATCTATTATTACATTTGTTTTGTTAGTTGCATCAGAGATTAATGGTTCCCAAATTATGTGGTTTGTCATTAAAGTTCTTGTGTGGATATTTTTATTGAATTTGATGTGTGCAAATGGTTTGATACCTCTCGCATGGTTCTTTGTACTTCTTCCATTTATCGTTATTTTTATTCTTCTTATTTCGGTCAATGCTACCAAATCATCAGTGGTTATTCAGATGCCACAAGTACCTCAGGCACCTCAGGCACCTCAGGCACCTCAGGCACCTCAAATGCCACAAATGCATCATTAGACCCGGTGGCGGACCTTTGTATAATATGGTCAGAGAAGTGAAGCAGCAATAAGACCCTAATGTGGACGTCATGAGTCCTAGGCAAGCTTAGTTTGCCAGGACTCCGTTGTTGCAAGCGTAGCTTGCTGATCGTAGAACGGTAGCATTAGGGTCCGCGCCCTTCGGGCGCAACCTTGACCGACCGTAGGTCGGTCGTAGGGATGATGCCGTGAACGTAGTGGAGGCATCGCGTGGAGTCCAGATGAATATGAGTATGAGTAAAAATATGATATAAAATCTTCTATATGATACTGTTTATAAAACTGTATCATGCCACTATACAATGCAAATTCATTGAACACACAAAATGATTTATTAATGGAGAATTTGATGGAATTTTACAAAAAACCAGAAAATATGGAACAATTTATTTCTATTGTAAATGGAAGTACACAAATATCATTGCGTATTATTGATTGGTTTGTAACCAATTATGCTAAAAAATATTTTACCATTTATGAAATTCCAACTTTTGCAGATATAAATCAATCTACAAGATTCAAAGTATATAATGACTACAAGTTAAAATTAAAAGCTTATTCAAAACGTAGATTTGACCCATTTTGTCGTTGGGAAAGAATTCAGTTACCTTGTAATATTTCTACAAACACTACATCTTCTTTAGCAGATACAACTATGGAAACAACCATTGGTCAATTGAATTTTTTTAAATGGGCAATAGAACACCGTATATTGGATCATATACGTGAAAATTATTTTGATATTGAAACAGACATGAATCTACGTAATACAACCTCTAAACACCGAAATACATCAGAAACATCTACAGATTCTGTACAAACAGTAACATCCATAGACGGAGAATCCATAGAAAGTGATTCTAAAAAACATTCCAAAACTCGTAAGAAGCGTGAAGAATTATCTATTTCTGCTTGTAAATGTATAAAGAAAGAAACCGTAAAAATTTTAGTAAAGTTTTATGCGTAAAAATATGAATTCAAAAACATTTACACATATTTTGTTTATAGTCGCGATTTTATGTATTTTTATATTAGGATATTTTTCATATTCATCAGGACACTTACGTCATCCTTCGGAATATGAAACATTTGCGAATAAAAACAAACGAACCATGTTGGATACAGATGGAAATATATTAGGGTTTGATTTGATTGATCATCATGATACCTTTGATTTTGAACCTGAAATGATTCATCAACATATTATAGATGTATAAATATTCTAATCATTTTTTAATACCATAATACAATATATGTAATATGGTACACAAACAAAAAATAAAAAAACCAAATACGATGTTAGGTGGTAAAATTGCTCAAAATATATATTCTTTAACAAATTATATTCATCAACAATTGCAAGGTATTAATTCGTCTAAAATTTTTGCTGGATTAATTGTTATTACGTTAAATATTTCAAGTAAGTTTGTCACAATAAAAATGAGTAAATCTATGGAAAGTTATTTAAAATATACATTTAGTCGTGATATATTGATTTTTTGTATTGTATGGATGGGTAGCCGTGATATTTATATTGCATTTTGTGTAACTTTATTGTTCATTTTATTTATGGATTATTTGTTTAATGAAAAATCATTTTTGTGTATTTTACCTGAAAGTTTTACGAATCATCATTTAGATTTGATAGATAATCAAAAACCTACACCTGAAGAAATTCAGAATGCAAAACAAATATTAGAACGTGCTGAAAAATCCAATACAGATGAAAAAAATGATAATGAATCTGTTCTATTACAATCACCGGGAGCTCTTTATACAAAATGGTAATTTTTTATGCATGCATACTAGGTTTTCCATTTTTATAGATGCCCTTTTCTACTCCAATTTCTCCATCTTCAGTCAATTCAAATATGCTTCCATTTTCTTTATCACATGTACAATAAGCTACACCATTAATAGTAACTTCTTCATATTCTTCTTCTTCTTCTTCTTCAGCCACAACTTCCTCTTCCACAACTTCCTCTTCCACAATTTCTACTACTTCTTCTTCCTCTTCTTCTTCCTCTTCTTCTACTACTTCTTCTTCTTCCTCTTCTTCTACTACTTCTGTTTCTATTACCTCATAAATAACATTATTTTTTGGTTTTGATACCTCCATTATGTGGTCTACTTCAACATTTTTTTCTATTTTAATTACTACTGGTACCGGTAATGAAGTTGAACTATCAGAAATAATAACTACATCATCATCGTCATCATCTAATTCGTTATTTTCTTCTAATAAAACAACATCTGAATTAGACCCCAATGTGGATGTTCGTAGAACGGTAGCATTGGGGTCCGCGCCCGAAGGGCGCAACCTTGACCAACCTACTGTCGGTCGTAGGGATGATGCCGTGAACGTAGTGGAGGCATCTGATAATTTTTCAGTTGTTTGTAGAGGATTGTCTTTTTTTCTATTTTGTAAAACACTACGTTTTGAACATGTAACATTTGGTTCTGATAAAGATTCTTGTAGAATACGTAATTGTTGTTTCAAACGTTTGTTTTGTTCTTTTAATTTTCGTACAATTGGTAATTGCAAGATTCCTTGATAATTATTTTTATATGTATCATGTTTTTTCAATGCATGTTGAATATTCAACATGCAACTGAACACATCCCCTGAATGTTGTGTTACGGCAGAGTTCATATTCGTAAAGGTTGATATATCTGTATTGTATTGTGATAATATCTTTATGTCATTATCATAATTTAAATCAATTTTTTTTACAAATTACGGAGCTGTGTTTGTGTACAATTATTGAATAAATTCATACCAATTTTATCCGAAAAAGGTGGTGGTTCTGTTGTAAACTGAGATCGTGCAAATAAATCTGTAAATGGTTGTGAATATGGGTGAGATTCTGAAGCGACTTGTACTTTATATAAATCACTTTGTTGAGAAGGTACATAATATGATTGTTCGGCACCATGTTGTAAAGCAAAATATTGATTACGTAATTGTGTTTCATCGTTTACATTGAATCCCGACATTGGCCCCATAGATTGCATAGGTGCAAACATATTTTTTTGGTTAAAATCCATATAATTCCCTTTATAATGAGGACGAATATCTGTAGTAGGATACAATGATTGTCTTGTTGTTATACTTCGTGCATCCATATTCGGTCGTAAAGGAACTTCTGTCAAATTGCGACGATATATACCACGATTAATCGCATCCAAATCTTCATTTTGACCATAATATATCCCATTAGGTATAGGTGGTAATTCTGAACTGGATGATACCAATAATTTTAAATTCGTATCCATTTATTATATGTAATTATATAAATATTTATACATACAAACTTTGAGTTGTACAAACATATTTCAAAATATATTCATCTACATGTTGTAATTTATTCATAAGGCTGATATGTCCTTCGTATTCACAAATAGACATCCACTCTTTCGCTGTAGCCGATATTTTCAGTATGGCTTTTACAAAATCACCCACAGAAAGTCCCTTTTCTTGAATAATCTTTTCTTGTATAAATTGTTTACATGAATTTTCATCCTTGTATTCAACCCATAATAATATTTCATCTAAAATATCATAATTAATGGGGTTCATATAATTTATTCCGGTACTAAGTCCATAAAAATGCTCTTCATCTTCATAATATTTCATTTTTGATGTTAATTTGGTAACACAAGATGATAACTTAGTATCATCTGTCGTCGGATGATATTTGATTACATCAGTATGTACACGTACATCCGCAAAACAAGACAAATATGCGATTAATTGTTGTGGAGTATAGGATTCAAAAAAATCATGTTCAAATATCATATCTGTAAATACCAAAGGATGGATTTCAGCTAATTGAGAGGCAAAAAAACCCTTATGTGTAAATTCAAATATATCTGTTTGTGGCTCACATACAAATCCTTGGTGAATCAATATGGCAAGAATACCACGAAATTGTTTGAAAATACTTTGTTCTAAATGAAGTATTTGATCTTTAATGGTATTTATTTCATTTTTTTTTGTCGTTATTCCTTGATATATTTGTGAATCCGCTTCACATGTGGGATACATCTCTTTAATATGTTGAAAATTGCGTTCTATTTCTTTGTATTTTTTATTCGTATGTTTTTTCATCATTTCTTTACAATCAATGTATTGACTAAGAAACTCTGGTGGAGTACGTAAAAATGACAATGAAGTCTCTTTTTTTGTCAGTTCTTGTTCCATGGTATGTAAAGTACTACGTAACATGGTTTCATCTTGTAGTAAATCGCCCTTCAACATACTTTGATTGACAAATTCACAAAAATCAGAGAATTTACCTTTTCCATTACGTATTAAATTCAATACAGTGGAATAGGATATATGGAATTTGGATTCCATCGGTTGAGGTTTTCCACATAAAATATGTTTGTATTCGGTAGGTGATGGCAACGTAAACAAATTATTACAATGAATTACATGGCCTACCGTGTCAATATTACGTCGTCCTGCACGTCCTGCCATTTGTGTATAGGCATGAGGCATCAAATATTGTTCTAATTTTCCGTCATATTTTTGTACAGAAGTGAAAACTACTGTTTTAATTTCACAATTAAGTCCGATAGAAAAACTATCAGTCGCAAATAATATTTTGATATATCGTTTGGATATCATTAATTCAACAATTTCTCGTAAAATCGGAATCATACCTGAATGATGAATACCAATCCCTTTTTCTAATAATTTGATCAATTGAATATATTCCGGCATTTGCATGTATTCTTGAAAATTGGGCAATTTACGCCGTAATAATTGTTCTACTTCTCTTTGAATCATATAAGGTATTTTTGAATCAAATTCCAGTAGATTCGTGGTGATTTCCTTGGCACACATTTCCACATTTTTTCGTGAAAATGTAAAAACCAACGCGGGTAACATTTCTTTTTCTACCAAAGATTGAGCAAGTGTATTAAGTACATGTGCACGTTTCATATACACCTGATTAGTTTCTAATAATTGTTGTATTTTTTTAATTTCCATATATCCCGCTTCTTGAAACAATCCCTTTTCTGTTTTCAAAGGAATAAATTTGTTGGTACTATTACGAATCATTATTTGTGTTTCTTTATCACGCACTTTTTTAAAAATAGATTCCACCGTAGTCATAAATCCATAATGTGTCAAAGGTACAATACGAGTCAAAGTAGATGACCATACTACTTGTTTTGATTGTCCTCTTTCACAAAAACGGGCGAATTTTTCAGGTTGGTCCAAGGTTGCTGATAATAATACCATCTGTATATGTGATGGCAGCATTAAAATCGTATTTTCCCATACGTGCCCTCGGTCTTCATCCAAAATAAAATGACATTCGTCCATCACCACACACGCTAATTCTGAATGAATATCTATTTGAAATTGCAACTGTTTTTGTGGTTTTTGTTCTTCCGATGCCTCCACATCTGTTTCTTTTTTTTCATTGATAGCAAACAAATAATTCATTAAGATTTCGGCAGTGGCAAAAATAACATCCGCTGTTGGATTATATTTCACATCACCAGTAAATATACCAAACTGAATGTCGGGATATTTTTGTGAAAAATCATAGAATTTTTGATTGGATAAACTTTTAATCGGACAGGTATAAATTACTTTTTTTCCTTGCGATACAAAATGTTGTATAGCAAAATCAGCAGAAACCGTTTTTCCATTACCAGTTGCGGCAGATACCAATGTATGATTTCCATCTACAATGGCTTGTATGGAATATTTCTGAAAATCCGAAAGAGGATATGGGAATTTTTGAAAATGTTCTTGATATGTTTCATCTTGTTCTTGTGGATAAGGTTTATCACAAATTACCACCATTATACATAGAAATATTGCAAAATATTTCTATATCGTTTACGACGACGAAAAAAATATAAAAAAGAACACTATAGGATATTCATATGAAGAGAGACGACGAAGAATATTTCAAAAAAATACAAGACTATGTGGATACGACCAAAACGGTCGCGACTGATGTCAAAGAATTTCTTATAAAATGTACTGAATCCACCTGTACGAGAAAACAAAATATACCCTATATGATTACCAAGAAAGAAATAAAGGAAATGTTATTAGATTATTTTTGAGATTAGAGTACAAGATTTTGATACAAATGACTATAATCGCCCTCATTGAATCCATCATCAGGACCACCTTTATAGTAATCGTTTACACCTTTTTACATTTCAAACGCCGATTTTCACGACAAAAAAATACAAAAAGGTATAAAATCAATAGTAGGAATTTCACCTACGATGGTCTTACTTTTTCCACTTCTTTTTTACGAGAAGTGGTGAAAGACGGAATTTGAAATGCCGGTGGTCTGCTTTGTTTATCCACCCAACACCTCGTTATGTTTCTGATATTTACAGCAGAATTCACATCTCGGGTTCTAAATACGGTATGTTTGTTTTCGCAACTCACGCAGTTAGAACACATCAAAAGACGGAACACTTCCTTGTTTTCTTTGTCTCGGTAATATTTGA
>TBL_comb47_HYPODRAFT_10005121_pt1 | contig 14763 bp, 15 predicted proteins | sample TroBogypolimnion_40_FD_10682 | JGI IMG/M metagenome (IMG submission 10682)
GCGCGCTGGGCGGCGTTGCCGGGGCGGCCGGGGCGCTGGCCGGCGGCGGCGGCGCGGCGGCGCTCGCCTGCTTGGAGCGAAGGGAAAGCAACATCGCCGTCACGACAAGCGCGAGGGCGAGGACGAGTGGGGTAGCCTTTTGCATGGGCGAAGCATGCGCTGGCTGGTGGGCCTTGGCAACGACGAAAGTGCGGCTGCCAGCTCCGCATGCGTGTCATCTCAAGGGGCGGATGGTCGAGAAACCGCACGGTGCCGGAAAATCGTGCCTCAGAAATCCCATGAAACGGAACTTCCAGAATTTCTGATGCCAGCTTCGGGCTGCGCCCCTTGTCTGCCAAGGATCGCAGCGATTTTTTTCGCCCAAAATATGTAGGCATGTAAATACAAATNANGTTTAAAATAATCATTGACAAATTTCGTTAAAATCGCTTGCTTGCGTAGTCATGTTTATCGCGCGCGTCCAATCCAAAGGCAAGAATGGCAAGAATTACGTTTCCGTCCNGTTGCGCGAGTCCAAGCGCGTCGGCGACAAGGTCGTCTCGAAGACCATTTCGGTGCTCACCGAGATGCNCGGGTGGCTCATCAATGTCGTCGAGCGCGCCGTCAAGGATGGCAAGGGGGCCGACAGCCTCCGACAGATCGCCGAGCACCCCGACTCGCCGCTGGGCATGCGCCAGGCGGAGTCCTTCGGCGCGCTTTGCCTCGTCCACGAGATCGCCCGCAACTGCTCCATTGTCAAGGCGCTGGGCTCCACCGACGAAGCCAGGCTCGCGCTCTGGCAGGTGCTCGCGCGCGTTTTGTCGCCCGCCACGTCGCTGCTCGGCATGGTTCGCCTCGCCGGTTCTTGCGCGGCCACCTGCCTGCTGGGCATCAGGGAGTCCTTCAACGAGGACGACCTCTACGCCAACGGCGGGTGGATCGCCGAATGCCAGACCCGGGTTGAGGCCAGGCTGTGGCAGTTGAGACCGCAAAAGGAGGATGCCGGCAAGAGCCTCTTTTACTATGACGTGACGAGTTCCTACTTCGAGGGCCAGCAAAACGCCTTGGCTGCATTCGGCTTCAACCGCGACAAGATCAAGGGCAACAAACAAGTCGTCATGGGGCTGCTCACCGACTCGGATGGCGAGCCGATGAGCGTGACCCTGTTCCCCGGCAACACCAACGACCTGGGCACATTCACGACCCAGGTGGACAGCCTCAGCCTGGAGGTGAGCGACCGCCGACTGAGCCTCGTCGAGGACGAGGCAAAACTCAAGGAACACACCAAGCTCGATGGCTGCTACGCCATCGTGAGCGACCTCACCGTGACGGAGGCCGACACCCAGACATTGCATGATAGATATATGGATCTCTCCAAGGTTGAGAGTGACTTCCGCACGCTCAAGCACGGGCATCTGGAGATAAGACCCTGGCATGTGAGGAGCGAGGACAACACGCGGGCACACGCCTTCACAGCGATGCTCGCGCTCAAGATCCGCCGCCGCCTGCAACAAGCCTGGGAGCCATTGAACATGACCGTGGAGGAGGGCCTGGACGAACTGGCGAAGTTGTGTGTGATGGAGATCTATGACAAAACCAGCGGCCAAAGCGTGAGCCGCCTCTTGCCCGACCCCAACCCCACCCAGGCCCAACTGCTGCGTGCGGCGGGAGTGAGCCTACCCAAGAAAGTCCCACCCGCAGGCCCCGCTGTAGTTACGCGGGTGAAGCTTGAAGACCGCCGAAAAACGAGCAAAAAACCTTGATTTCAAAAGGAAAACCGGGATGATCGGGAGTCGGAGAAGTCTGGAAGTTCCACTGCAACACTGGGTGCCACTGCGGCTGCTGAGAAAAAACCTGTGATTATCTCAGTGCTTTCTGTGGTCGTTTGTGCCTCAGGGGTGGAATTCGCACCGAGAATCCTGAAAACGTCCCTTTCTCGATGCCAGTGTCCGGCCCGGCACACCGGGCAATCGGAATTTCTTCAAAATTGGGGTTGCAGTTCGGGCCGCAACCTGTTCTCCTTTGCCTCCCGGCTTGTCCGGTCTCAGTGCGCGCGTGGCGGAATTGGTAGACGCGCTAGATTCAGGTTCTAGTATTCGCAAGGATGTGGAGGTTCGAGTCCTCTCGCGCGCACCATCTTGATAATGAACAGGTTCCGACTCCGAAAGGGCTCGGAATTTTTTGTTAGTGAAACGGCGTCCTGCCCTTTGTCTGCCCTTATTCTCCGGGAGGTGACCCGCCCGGCGCGTTGTCTTGTGACTTTTTGATGGTGTATTTCACGGGATCGATGACACTCGCCTGCCCCGTACCATGTCCGCGAAACCCTCCTCCAAAGCACAGGATTCAGTTCCTCCGAACGGCTTGCAGACCGCTCAGGAGATTGCCGCACACCTCAACGTGACTCCAAGAACGGTGCTGTATTGGGCGGAGGAGGGGAAAATACCCACGGCTTTCCGCAGCGCTCGTACCGTCAGATTCTCCCTTGAGGCGGTGAAGGCCAGTTTGGACGTCAATTTTGAGGGCGATGGCAGGAGCGTTGAGTTGGCTGCTCTACCGACTGCAAGGAGGTGCGTCCACCGAGTCTCCACATTGGAGACAGGGAATGCTCGACCGGGCACTAGCGCCAGAATGGACGGCGCAGGGGTCTTCACGCAGCTCCTGGCAGGGCTTGTATTCGGGCTGGCGCTGGTGGATGGCTCCGGTTATTCAAGCCGCCAGCCACATGACGGAGAAGACGACAGACCCCACCGAGCGCCAGGGCCAGTTCCTGGCGTACATCCATTACTACAGCCTGGTGAACGGCTGGGCCCCGGCGGAAGCCGACATCCAGCGGTTCTTCCGGATCACGCCGCCGAGCGTCCACACGATGGTGCTGACACTGGAGCGGCGGGGCTTCATCCGGCGCGTTCCGGGGCAGGCGCGCAGCATTACGCTGATCGTTCCGCCCGAATCCCTGCCACCGTTGAGACGAGTCCAAAGCTAACATGGTCAGGGTCGTTCCCGCCCTTTACCTCGCCCATTGCCAGGCGTATTAGCGCCTCGCCTTCGGCGCTGACGGGTGATGACCATGGGCCATTGGCCGCAACATTTTCCACCCACCGGGTCTCGGGTGCCAGGGTGCAAGCCTAGAACAGGTCGGGTTGGGCCGGGGAGCGGAGGACATGGAGGACATTGAAGGCCTTTTGCAAAACCCCCTAGAACGAAATAAATTTTTTTCCTTACAGCCCTTTTTGCACCCCCCCCTCCAAGTCCTCCATGTCCTCCGCCGACAACAGGCTGGTGGACATGGAGGACATTGGCCGCAAACATCTCACCCGTTCTTCCTGCTGGGAAAACTCAGGACGCTAGAAGCCGTCACATCCCGACTCCATGGGGTGAAACCCGACTTGGGAGCCAGGCTTTGCCTCCCCCCGCAGGTGCTCAGCGCGCCAAAGCGCAAGATGCGGGCATCAGGGTTCGTGTGCCCCATGAACAGCCCCCATATTCCCCGCCTTCCGGTCCCGGCCGCCGGTCCTTGCAAAGGGGCCTTTACCGCAAAAGCGGTTTGTTAGCAGTCACGCGGTTGACAACGGAAAGAGCTTGAGAGAGGGAAATTGCTGTTGCGAGTCGCTCGGCTTTGTCGGCGACCAGCAGCTCGACGTTGTACGCATTATTTTCACGCCCTGACGCAAGTCGATACATGCGAATGCCCCTAGTGAGCGAACGCGGCAACCAGCGTTCGTTGACAAGCGCGCCTAACCGATACCGGCGGATTGCCAGTCGAGAGGCATCTCCTTCGATCTTTTCAACCACGGCCAGGTCTTTCAAAAGTCGAATCACGAAGAAAACGCACCAAATGGGGACACAAACGAAAAAAATGAAAGAGTAAACGAGTACGAATGCGGCCGAGAAAGACGGGTATCCGCCGCTGATCAAATCCTGAAATCGCTCGACGAGCGCCGTTTCAATCTGTGTAAGCAATCCCTGAGTTGCAACCGCGCCTATCGGCTTGGTTAGGTTGCGAACAAAATCCCAGTATAGAAACGTCACAATGATGAAATTAAGGGCAATGTCCGGCAACTTGGAACGGAGTTTGCCCGGGATGATGACCGAGAATGGCTCCGCATCGACAGCGGAAGCGAGGGTGCTCGCGTTGGTGACCCGCTGCGTGGATAGAGCAGGTGTTGGCACCGGACGTTTCCGGTGGCCGCTGCGCCCACCAGGAGAGACGACACGGCTGAGATCGGCCACGAGCCAAGATCTTTCATCCGCCCGGAGGCTCTTGCCGAAATGGAATAGCTTTTGCACTCCTCGGATTGTAATGCCATCCTTGCAATCCATGTCGGAGATTTGCACGACCTTATTCCGGGCCATCGCGACGGTACGTGCCCATCCGAAACGCGAGCGAGTCAGCAGCAATGCATCTGAGTTCACAGTGATTCGTTGTGCGGCAAGCGTGCCGAGGAGATCACGATAGAGCAAGTACAGTCCGCCGATGACCACCGCGGTTAGGATCAAATAGCCGAGATGGACATCGGACGCCGGTTGCGAGTAGGCGGCGCGTCCAGTGATGCGACAAATCAATTGCAGGGCCATCAGCACGATGGGAAGGACTACGTAAACGGAGGCGACGAAAATTCTTCTTTGATCCAATGCAATGAGGGATGGGGGGATATCCCAAGTGACGGTGTCTGGCCCGCCTTCGCTGCGCACGACCCGGCAGCCTGGCGGCGTTTGTTGGGGATAGCGATCCGGAAAGACGCGGGGTTCAAACACGAGTTTGGAATACCACTCTCCGAACGACCCCTCGTGGTTGCAGGAGGTGCAACGGAGGATGCAGGTTTCGTCGTCAGGAATGGTCTTGCTTGGTTCGCCGCAATGCGGACAAGGCAGCCCGACCTCGGAAAGACCGAGTCTTTCGAGCGTCGAGGCAGGCGTTTCTCCAGATACTCTGGACATGGGCGAAGCATGCGTGAGCGCCGTTCTCCCGTCAATGCATTTGGGTTAGGACAGGAACCAGCCTGACTTCTAGCCACGAGGCACTTGACTGGGTTCTCGACCCTGGCTAAACGCCTGTGTCTGCACCAGAATATCCACGAGCTACTAGACCGCGTCGAACGCCACCACGGCGTGCGGATTGTCTATGCCTGCGAGTCCGGCAGTCGCGCCTGGGGCTTCGCCTCGCCGGACAGCGACTATGACATCCGCTTCATTTTTGTCAGACCGGCGGCTTCCTATTGCTCCGTAGCCGAGGGTCTTGAGTCGATTGAGCTGCCACTTGACGGTTTGCTGGATGCGGGCGGATGGGACGTGCGCAAGGCGCTGCGCTTGCTGGGGAAATCCAACGGGGCCTTGGTGGAGTGGTTGCACTCGCCGGTGGTTTATGTGGAGGCGCCGGGTTTCCGCGAGCGCTGGCAAAGCACGGCACGGGCCGTGTTTTCACCGCGTGCCTCGGTCGACCATTATCGCGGCCTGGCCAAACAGATGATTTGCGGCAAGCTCAACGCGGATACGGTGCGGGCCAAAGATTACCTCTATGCGCTGCGGGCGCTGCTGGCTGCTAGCTGGGTGGCGCAGGGCAAGGGCATCCCGCCAGTGCCGTTTGCGGAACTGTTGCCGCTGGCCCCGGCCGAAGTCATGGCGGAAATCCCGATGCTGCTGGACCGCAAGGCACGGACCGGCGAACGCGAGCGCATGGCCCGCATCGCGACGCTTGACGGGTTTCTGCTTGCCTGTTTGTCAGAGATAGAAGCGAAAGCGCCCGACTTGCCAAAAGGCGCGGGTGAGAGTGATACACTCGACCGGGTGCTGCGCGCGGAGATCCGGCAGCCGCGCTCAGCGAAGCTGCGGCCTGAGGATTTCACCTTGGACCGAGTGCGTCAACCGGACCTGCTTCTCTTCGACACCGTGGCGGGAAGTCATGCCTATGGCACGGCCATCGCGGGATCGGATGAGGACCGGCGCGGCGTGTGTGTGGCGCCCGCGGATTTTTTGCTAGGGTTGGATTCCATCGAGCAGGTCGCCGATGAGGAGCGCGGGCATTCCTGCCAGCGTGCCCATGAGCCGCGCAAGTGGAGCCGTCGAGCGTGCGGAATTACCAGCTTCCACGGTGCGGAGCAGTGGACGACACGAAGCCCACTACCAGCCGATCTCGGCTGCCGGTCAGCCGGACGCACCGTGTGGCGGAACCGGTGACCCCATACAACGCGCTGGCAGGCAACGAGCAGGTCCTGAGCCGCGGCGCGGAAACGGCGGGCACAGGCGAATGGACCGGCAACCCCGGGGCCGCTAACAGTCATGGGCTTCACGCACCCGTCCCCGCGCATGGTGAACATCCCGGCGGGGCTCAACAACGCTCCCGGCCCACGCCGCCGGGTGGGGAGCAACCTGGCGATTTTCGCGGCACCGGACAAGCCCGCCTCGCCACCTTGAGGCTACTGCGCGGTTGGGATTGTGGTGGAAATAAGTCCCCCGGCCTCCAACTTGCCGCGTGACACGCCCGCGGTATTGTGCTAGGCAACTTCCAGCCTTCCTTTCCCCGACCTGGTTTTCGAGATTCGCCCCCCCGATCCGACCAAGGGCGGCAGCGTCCGCGGGTGAGGAGGGTGGGGCGGCCCCGGGAGCGTTGCGGTCCAGGTCCGGGATTGTGACCGGGCGTCCATGAGCGCTGACTCTTCCGCTTGTCAATTCGCAACCAAGCTCGCAGACAAGGCCGCCGCGGAAGTCCAACCACCAACCCAACCGTCAAAGGATGCCCCCCGGTAGCCGGTGGCAGGCACGAGACGTTCGACAGACGAAAATCAACACAATGAAATTCCCATTTTTTCGACCAAGTCACAACGCAGTCGTCTGTAGGATCAAAATTGCAATGCCTGATTGTCAGGATGATGCCGCTCAGAACATTGCCCAGAGTTACCAGGCGTACTTGCGAACCGGATTCAATTGGCTCCGACCTCTGAGGGTGCTGTTACTTATGATGAGTTTCGGCCTGCTTTCGATTGCAATAGCATGGATATTGACCATCGCCNGAATTCAAGTTACCAAACCACTTGAGGAGGTAGCGGCTTATGGTTTCATGTGTTTGGGCGGTCTTTGGATGTGGATTGTGATTCGGTGGGAGAGTAGAACAAGCCTTCGGGAATTTCTTCGGAACAATTACACGCACTTTGCCGACCAATAACATAGCCGAAGTCGCCGCAGCACGACCGGCATCAGCACCACTGCTTCACACCAACCACACTCCAATTGCCCGGCGGCTAGGCTCGACGTTCGGCAAAGACACAACATATCCATGAACCTAATCCGCTTTCTCCTTGCGACGCTCGTGTTCATAGCCACCATTGGTGATACGGATGCGACAAGCTTCTACAACCCATGGGGTGTCCAGATAAGCTTCGATGCAAAGAGAGGCGAGAGGATAATTCCGGCTCTGAATCGTATGCGCCTTGACGCCGCGAAAGCACAGGAGAAGATGGCTCCTGGCGATACCGAACACTCTGACTCCGAGATCATCTCTGAGAAACAGTCCGGCCTGGATGAGAGCCTTGTCTTTGTCGAAGATTATAGCGCCCAGGGAGCATATGGCGTGCTCCTGACAGACCTTCTGCATTCTTACGGATGCGTTGGATATCTTGCTAACGACGAGAAGAAGAATAGATACGAATTCACTGTCAGTAGGAGGTCACCTGCCAGCAGGTGCACAACTTTCTTCATTTTGCCCGAATCGTGGCAGGCTCAAATCAGAGAGATCGGGCTGAATCCTTTTCTTATTGAGAAGCGATTTGATATCAAGCGTTTTAACGAATGCATGCTCAGTTCCGGTGGCTCGTTTGTTCTCATTCAGGCTGCGCCCGACGAATGTGATCGGATGAGATTCTTAATCCGTGAGGAGACTCTTTTATCTCCTAAGCCCCACGCGTCAGGGGAAATCCCTAAGAAGCCGAACAAATCGCCGTAGCCGACCGGCATCAGCTCCCTAATTTCACCTCAACCACCACGTCTTTGCCCGGCGGCAGGCCCGGCTTTGGCGAAACAGACACGCCTCGAAACATGAAAATGCAAAAACTAGCGGACGGCGCGGTGCACAAGCTGCCAGATGACTTCCGAAGGGCCATCGAGTCCAATGCCGCGGCCAAGAACCTATGGGCGGACATCACTCCGCTAGCGCGAAATGAATGGATCTGCTGGGTCACGTCGGCAAAGCAAGACGCCACGAGGCGGCGGCGAATCGTGGTTGGCATCGATAAAATGCGGGGAGGCATGCGCAGGCCGTGCTGTTGGCCAGGGTGCCCGCACCGCTAAAACGCGCAGCACGCGCTCTACTTGACACTAGCGCTCATGGACCAAACGCCCAACAGCCGGCTACCAAGGCCGCAGACGAACCTCCCGTGAAAGATTCGACCCCAACCCAGAAGTCACAGGATGGCCCCGGTAGCCGGATGGCAGGCCCGAGTCGGCTGAAAACCTCATTATGAAGAAACGGAGCATTCCAGTTTTGCTACTCGTTATCTCGGGTCTCTTACGAGGCCAAGAGCCAAACAAGTTTCTGGCATACTGGAACAAGCCGTCACAAATTGTTGCGCCAACGCCCCAAAGGGAGCAAGCAACCGCAATCGTCTTTTTGCAGGATGCCTCACAGTTCAAAGCCGAAGGTGATGCTCGGCTCGCTCAAGCTTCGCTGAATAAGGATGGGAGCATGACATTCTATATTGTCATCAAAGAGAGAACACAGGTCGTCCGATTCAATCCGCGCTTCAATCCGGATGGCAAGCCGAAACGTGGGACCTTTCAGCTACTCACAACGATGTGCGGAGGTCCCATTTACGAGTTTGTGAAGGATAGTGCCGCAGAAAACCAACTCTTGAGCTTCGTGAGAGGAGCGCTCGAATCTTTGCTAGCTAAAGAAGTCCAAGCACCCAAGGCAACCGGAGGGTGCGTCGATGTCGGTGGAGATACGGTTGCCACTCTAGCTGCACTGTTCGGGCATTTTCAATCAGCGGTGAATCCCAAGTGAAATACTTCACCACTGAGCCGAAGTCGCCGCAGCCGTCCGGCTTCAGCTCCACAGTTTCCCACCAACCACACTCCAATGCCCCGGCGGCAGGGCTAGGCGTTGCTATGAATATTGCAACCTCATTCACCCTGATGCTTGCACAGTCGCTTCTCGTTGCCTTTTCGAGTCATGGCGCGGAGACACTTGTGGAGGTTTCGCCGGAACTCAAGCCACCTGGATTCCTAGGAACGGTGAACTACACCCCTACCAAGCAAGAGAAAACCCACTACAACCGACTCGATGAGCCGCAACGGGTGACATTGAAAGAGAAAGACCGGGTTTTCTCACTGAAAGGGCACGAGGGCCAGTTCGTGAGCTGGTTTGGGATCGTGCGTGAAATTACGACTGATAAGGAGGGATTGGTTACCAACCTCCTCATTGAGAATAAGTATTCGCACGATTTGAGTGATGCCCATATCCAAACGGTTTCCATAAACGGAGCAGGAGATTTTCGTGTCGAGCTAGCAACCCACTCCAAGGACATTTTGCCTCTGATTTTGGTGCGTGTTTACGGCGATGTTGTGGAAGCGAAGGACGACATTCCTTTGGTTAAGGCTAAATACATACGCATTTGGCACTGGTTCGACTTCAATTTTTCGGACTACGGTCAGGATCAGAGCAATCCCCGCTGGCTGAAGAAGCGAAAAAGTGGTATTCGTGTATACAGCAGTAAAGTTTCAGGAAATTATTACATCGAACGGCTTGGGCCGACAGATCAGGAACTTAAGAGAATCAAGCAATTTGACATTAATGCGCAGAAAGCCAAATCAAACGACAAGTAATGCGGCATTTCTCATCGAACAACCGGGCGCTGGCCAACCGGCTACCACGACCTGCGTTGAATTTCCTGTGATAACTCCATTCCCAACCCCGCATACGAAGATCCTACCCCGGTAGCCGGATGGCAAGCCCGCACGTTCTCCAAAACACAATGATTCGATATCTTAACCTCGCAATTGCTTCGATGTTCCCGGCCTTTGTGATAGCCGCTGAGATAGTCATACCCTTTCCTCCTGCGCCGACTCTTACGCATTACGACAAATCGCCCTCGCCCGATCGACAAGACACGACGCTAATTGCTGGAGTTGAACCATCTCATGATGAGAGTTCCAAAGGGATTGGTACATATTCTCATCATTGGACGGTCATATTTCCTGAATCGCGACTGCTCGGAGACAAAGCTGATCGGAAGAGCCTCGTTGTCAAAGTATGGGAGCCGACTATGGCGAAATTTCCCGGGTGGAACCCGCCATATGTTGAGATTTTTTCGAACGAAAGGCGGGTGTGGCTTCAGAAATTGAAGGAGGTTGGAATGCTCGTTGAAGTATGGGCAGCGTCCCATGAGGCGCACGAGTTTTTATATGTCAGAACCAGCCACCGCTTTCGTCGAGCCGATGGAATTTACCTTTACGAACTGGATCGCAAAACTCTTACTTTCAAATATGGAGGTATCGTTTTCACAAAGGAGGCATTGAACGAAGAACGAGAGCAGTTTGCTGAGTCGTATAAGCATTTGAATAATTTGGATGGCGAACAATCCGCGGATGGCAAGCCGCCAGAAGCTCCTCAATTACCCAAATGAAGAAGGCGAACAAATCGCCGCTGCCGACCGCGATTAGCTCCATTGTTTCACATCAACCACTAGGTTTTCGCCCGGCGGCTGCGCTCGACGTCGGCAACATGACAGGCCACGTGACTTGGCAATACACCCACCCAATCTGGAAGCGGACATGGTCCATTGATGCAGAAGGCATCCATGAGCAGCGTTCCGGGCGTGTGTTTGCGTCCATTGGATGGAATGACCTTGATCGATTGAGTCGGAGTTCCGCTCGCAGCACCACCGGTAAGCGTGTCTCGCTCATGCTTGGCCCCCGAGTAGGCCGTGAGTTCTACCATCATGCCACAAGGGAGTGGCAGAGTCGCCATCCGGAGAGATGCACCCGTAACAGTAGTCGTATCAGGCGCACCGCCGATTGGGCTGCTTATTTTTGGCTTCCGCTTCTCACGTTGGGGCCAGGCGTCGCCTTCTACATTCTGGATTGGCTGCTGGGATGGCCGGATGCCTTGTCGCCCGATCTTGAAAAGATAAATCGGCTGACCATTTTCGGGGCGCTGTTTATGGGAGGCTTCGTGTGCTGGTATTGGTTTAGGAGCCGAAAGTTTGCCGAACATGCCAGTGGTGTAAACGGCGGGCGTCACCGCTAGTTCGCCTCGCTCTGGACGTTCATCGCCCGCCGTGTCACGCTTCAAGCGTCCGGCGTCTGGAGGACTATATGACACGAGAAGAAATTGAAGCTTGTTGGAAAGACCCACACAATTGGAAGTGGCGAGTCTATTATTGCAGGGCGGATCCGCGAGCGATCGTACCGAGGCGTCTCAAGTGGATGGGGTGGACGGTGAATTTCGCGCGCCCGAGCGCCATTCCGATCACCTTGCTTTTGATCGCATTAGTGCTTGTTCCATTGCTCATCGTGAAAGCCAAGGGAGCAGGGAATTGCATCGAGCTGATTACTGGAGCCGCGTCCATCACCGTTTTGTGCTTCGCATGTGCCTATTTGTCTTCACGCACGGAATGAGGGCATTGCCGAACAGAATCGGTCCAGCCTAACATTTCTGTCCATGGGGACATGCAGCGGCGTGTGACCTTGGCTGTTTCGCTTGCGGCTTGTCGTCTGCCCCGCTGCGAGCTTGCTGCTGGCCGGTGTCGCTATCGTCCGGCTTGAAGGAGTCGGGGTTGGTGCAACCAAGCCATCCGATGAGCATAGCGGCTCTGCACCTCATCGGCTATCTTGAGCCAGGGCAATTCGCCCCTCGAATCCGGTGCCCCACTGCGCGAGCACATCCATCCCTCAGCACATCCCCTCCAAACCAAAGCCCGTCCGGTCTCACGATCCGACGGGCTTTTTTGTGCTCAAGATCTAGCAAATCACGCCGCGCCCTACGCCCATGACCATGCCTCGCGGGCCGCGCATGGATGCGGGTTGGGAATCGGAGTTGGTTGATTTCATTTTCGTGTTGGGGGGTGATGGTTTATGGCGGCGGTTGCCACGCACATGGACCTCATTCGGAGACAAATGCCATTTGCTCCGAGCTCTTTTGGAGTCCCGGAGGTATCACCGGCGGGAGATTGAGGGTGGGGCAAAAAATTTCGGGAGCAAATTGCCGACGATTCCGAATTGAATCGATGTGCGTAGCAAACGCTTGCGCCAACCAACCAACCGAAAAAGCAGAACCAAACCACCGCACCAATGAAATCGTCATTCACCGCAGTTGTCATGGCCCTTGGCCTCATCTCCATCGCATCGCCACTTCACGCCCAGGACACGAAGAAAGTGAGCAAGGCTCAGGACCTTGTTGACCGGATCCGGCAGGCGGACCCGCCCAGGGTCAGCACCACCACGACAACTGCCGCACAAATCTGCAAGGAGCAAAACGCCGTCCAGAGGAAAGCGGACATTCAAACCAGCAAGCGCTATTCCCCTGACAAAATCATCGTGCCTCCCGTGGTGACGAAATCCACCGGCACCGCGACGTCGAATGCCGACAAGAGGAAGCCCTGATCAGTGTCCCTCTGGCGGATCCATGCCACAGCCATGCTGGGCACCGTGGGGGGGTGCGCCGACTGTGGTGGAGGGTTTGCGGGAATGCGATATTCCTCCAGCAGGCAGCCGAGTTGTTCGTCGCAGTCCTCGGCGACGGGGCCGAAGTTGCGGTCCTTGCGGTTGGCGGCGAGCCAAATGCGATGCCCGGCATCTTGCCAGCCGCTGGCTTCCAGCCAACGCACATCCATCGGCGCGATCCACCCGAAATCCTCCCAACCCCTGCCGATTTTCTTGTCGTTCCGTTCATCTTGTGCCGCGCGGAGAAATCGGTTACGCTGGTGGCGCATGAAAACATCGATCACCATTCGGACGTCGCTGTGGTTGGCGGTGTGTGCTGTCTGCGCCGTGCGGGGCATGGCGGAACCCGCGCAGCCGGCTGGTGAAGGCGAGGCGGGCAGGAAGGCATGGGAATTGTTAGGGGCGAGTTATCAGGGCCAGGAAGGGCTTGCAAAGGCCGTTGCCGCGGCGCTTTCCGGCTTGAAGGACCAGGAGCCAGCGATCTCGGCGGCATCCGCCGATTTGTTGTCGGCCTTGTTTCGCCAGGCGGCGGCCGATGAGAAAAACGGCCGCGCCGAGTGGCGCCGCACGGTGGCTTGGGGTGGTGGCAGCGAATCCAGCGCCCGCGCGTTTCGTGAGTCTCTTGCAGGGCGGCTGGAAAAGGCCGGCACCACGGCTGCCGCGGTTCCGGTGGCGGTGGCTTTGCTCGGGGAAGACCGGTTGCCGGTTTGTCTGCGTGCGGCGATTGCCGTGTTGGAGAAATGCCACGATCCCTCCTCCGATCATGCGATCCAAACCTTGCTGGAACGCGGCAGCCATTGGCGGCCTGCCTTGGTGATGGCGTTGCACGAGGCTGGGAAACGCGGACTGCGGGATGCCACGGACGCGGTCGGCAAGCTGGCTGCGGACCCACGGGAGTCCGTCCGCTCGGAGGCGGTCGCAGCCTTGAAGTCGCTTGGCGTTGCCGCAGCGCCGCCATTCCAGCCCGAGGAGGCGTTCACGCCCGCGTTGGAGAAGTTGCTCCTCGACGTCCTCGCGCTGTTGCCCGACGCGTTGCCAGCCGATGCCAGGTTCGGGGTCTTTGAGACTGAGCAGGATTTCGGCGGCAAGCCATACCGGCATTCGGTCACCGGGTGGCTGTTAGGGCAGCGGGACGGGGCGATGCGGGGTATTTCGTGGCACGGTGAGGGCCTTGATCTGCGGAGTGATGAGAAGCGCAAGATCAAGGTGACTTTCACCGGTGGCGATCCCGTGAAGGAGGCCGCAAGGATTCGCTCTCTGCGCGAAGGGGGGAAGGGCGGTGCCGGGCGTGACGAGCGTCTCGAAGTCCTGTCCTCCCAAGGCGGTCTGACAGGGCAGTTCGAATCCCGCATGCTGTCGGCACCCGAAGGATTGCTGGCCGCGTGGCTGTTTCGATGCGGCGATAGGAAGACCGCCGCATTGTTGTTGTTTCCGGCACTGGATCAACTCGATGACGACCGCTGGGCTTTCGACATCTTACGCGACCTGATCGGGCAGCGGTGTCATCAAGCCATGTTGGACGAGTTTGCGTTCAAACGCGATTACGCGAAGACAGTCCGCCTGGCGGAGCACCTCAGCCAACCGCTGTTTGACGGCTACTCCTATCAGGAACGCGCGAAGGAGCTTGCCCGGCAACTCCCGCGGCGGATGGACGACTTCCATACGCATGTGTTGCCGGAACCAGCCGAGTGGGAAAAGCTCAAGAGTTCGATGACGCACCAAGCGCAACTCGAGTTCCTCGCCGAGCGCTTGCGGCTTCTGAACTGCCATCAGCAGAGCCAACCGGGAGGGATCGATTACGATCAACAGCAATATCGCGACGCCGGAGGCATTGAACTGGATACCGGGGACCAGGCAAAGGCCGTCAAAGTGATCAATCCTTGGCAGGAATTGGCGCATCTGCGCCCAAAGCCCGACGACATACCGATTCTGGCGCCTTTCCTAAAAGACGAAGATTTCCTACCCGCCTACAGTTATTGGAGGGATTTTCATCCCGCCCGCACCTTGCATCGCGTCAACTGGTTGGTGGCTGATTTGGTGAACGATGCCGCCATGCGAACTTTAATCGACCTTCGCGGCTGGCAAGACCTTGATGCGGCGGCGCGCGACCGATCGGTGGAGAAAGTCATGAAC
>TBL_comb47_HYPODRAFT_10005123_pt1 | contig 14759 bp, 15 predicted proteins | sample TroBogypolimnion_40_FD_10682 | JGI IMG/M metagenome (IMG submission 10682)
AAAAACATATATCTCTTCTGAAAATAGATTTAATTTAAAATCATCAAGAAAATCCAAAGCATTGGAGTCAGGGCTTTGTAAGATCTCTTTAATCCTTGCCAACCATTCATCAATACCATATTCAGTCTGACTTGTTTCTTTGTATTTCCAATGAGCTGCATATCCTTTCTCAGCAATCTCATCCATACGTTTAGTCCTGATCTGAACTTCCACCCATTTGCCAGAATGACTCATTACAGTTGTATGCAATGCTTCATAACCATTTGCTTTAGGTATAGATATCCAATCGCGGAGCCGATCTGGATTGGGGCGATAAAAATCAGTAACTATCGTATATACATTCCAACAATCAGATTTCTCTGTATCAAGAGGGGTATCAATTATAATCCTGATAGCAAACAAATCAAAAACTTCTTCAAAAGGAATCTCTTTCTTTTTCATCTTTTCCCAGATGGAATAGATTGATTTTGATCTGCCGGTTATACTATAATCAAAGCCTTTTTCGGCTAGTGTTTTCTTAATAGGATAAATAAAACTATTAATAAATCTATTTCTTTCGTCTTCCGAATCCTTTAATTTAGTTGAAATAGTTTCGTATATCTCCGGTTCGGTATACTTTAACGAAAGATCTTCGAGTTCACTTTTAATAGCATGCAACCCCAAACGATTGGCTAAAGGTGCATAAAGATATATAGTTTCGGAAGCAATCTTTAACTGTTTATCAGGAGGCATCGAATCCAACGTCCTCATGTTATGCAAGCGATCGGCCAGCTTAATAAGAATAACCCTAACATCATCCGAAAGGGTAAGCAACATCTTCTTAAAGTTTTCAGCTTGTATTGATAATGTAGCCTGATCAAAGATTCCTTCTATTTTTGTTAAGCCATCAATAATCTTAGCAATTTTTTCTCCAAAACCTGCTTCAATATCTGCTAAAGTGTAATCAGTATCTTCGACAACATCATGTAACAACGCACAAATAACCGAAGTAGCTCCCAGTCCAATTTCCTGAACGGCTATATGTGCTACTTCAAGTGGATGGTAAATATAAGGCTCCCCGCTCTTGCGGCGCATATCTTTATGAGCTTTGGCAGCAATAGCAAATGCTTTACGAATAAGCTTCTTGTCTTCCGGTCTTATTTTCGACTTCCAAATCGTAAAAATATTCCGGTATCGCTTTAAGATCTCGCGTTTTTCAACTTCTTCGTCTATTATGTACATTGATTATCCAGATAGTAATGTGTTAAAAATTGAATAGCAAAAGTACTCTAAATTTTACAATTATGAACTATATTTTATGAATTAAGGATAATTATTTTATTATTTATGATCTTAAATCCTATAGGCAATGAAGAGTAATATTATGGTGTTGAGAAATTTATTCGCTATCAATTGAAAGGACTTTAGAAAGGCCAACTCTGATTTCATCCATAATGACATCTGAAACTACTCCAATTTTCCTAACAAATCTATTTTCTGAAACGGAACGAACTTGAAAACAATCAGCACTTGATATCTTTGTTAATCCATTAATTTTAGTCGGCTTGATTTGAATCATCCATGGTGCAATAATATACTTATCTTTCCAATCGGTAATCGGTACTATTATTTTTAATGGTAATTTGCCTAAAGAATCATCATTTACAATAATTGCAGGACGGGTCTTTTTGATTTCTGCACCAATAGTTGGATCTAAATTGATCAACCATATCTCACTTTGCTTCATAAAAATCTGCATAATCAAGGTTAGTAAAAGCGATTAACTCACCATCTGTTGTGTAATCCATTAGCAAGGCATTAGCTGCTTTACTTAACTGAATATTATTATCTTGTTTGCGAATTGAACGAATTGCTTGTTCAATAACATAAATTCGTTTTTGCAATGGTAATTTCTGAATTTCTTTTATAAGCTCAATTGTTCTCATTTTTTTATTATTAAAACGCAAAGATACAACAAATGTTTCATTTAGCTAATACTAATATAATATATAATTTATGGATATCAATAAATATTCCCCTTGTTTAGTGTGGAGTGTTTTAAACTCCTCTCTCCCAAGCAGCATATTGTTTATTCATTTAATATAAATTTACTTCAATCTCTTTTCTTAGTGTTAACAAATCAATTGACTCAAATTTGTCATTAAGCTTATCCCATCCTAAAAAGTCAATATAACCAACTCGAGTTAATACATTAAATTCACCTAAAATATGGTCAAGATATAAAAAAGCTAAAGAAATAAATCTTGTGTCTTTTTCATTATAATTTTTAATGAGCACTGCAATGTCAACCTTAACTTCTTCTATTTTAAAATTTCTCCAAATTCTAATTTCAGTATATTTTAATTCTAATCCATTAAAATTCAAATCCATTTTGTCAGTTGCTTGTCTAAACTTTTTTAAAACCCAATGGTCAATAAGCGGTGCACTTTCAATTATTTCTTTTGTTGGAGCTATCCCGTCTTTAATTCCATCTGGTGTAACAATCAAAACAAAATTATCATTCTCATCAATTGTTAACTCTGGGTATAATAAATTATTAAACTTGTGAAGTTTATTTGTCAATTGGTTGTATATCGAATAGTCTTTATTATCAGATTTAATAAACTCCTCAAGATTAGTTTTATTTTTTATAAACCAATCCCAGAATTCTTTTTTTGTATCTTTCTTATTGAAAATCATTTTTAGCTTACTTATAACTTGTTTATATAAAAAAACTTAACCCAATATATCTTGCTTGGCTTGCTAATGTTTTATATCTCTATTATTTTAATGCAAACTTACCTATTATTTATCAAATCAAAACAAAAAGTATTAATAATATTATTACAAGTTTGCGAAAAGCATTTTTTAATGGAATATTAATAAACTTAACTAAATATAGCTGAAATATGTAATAAGCATTTAATCTGTATGTAAAGATAACTCAGAACCTTTTCTGGATGATAAAGGCGACACCCAAATGACTCAGAACTTTTTCTGGATGATAAAGGCGACGCCCAAATGACTCAGAACTTTTTCTGAATGGTAAAGGCGACGCCTAAATGACTCAGAACTTTTTCTGGATGATAAAGGCGACGCCCAAATGACTCAGAACTTTTTCTGGATGATAAAGGCGACGCCCAAATGACTCAGAACTTTTTCTGAATGATAAAGGCGACGCCCAAATGACTCAGAACTTTTTCTGGATGATAAAGGCAGCGCCCAAATGACTCAGAACTTTTTCTGAATGATAAAAAAAGTTTTCAAATGACTTTTTCTGTATAATAAGTTATAAGCGTAGCAATGATTTCCTGATGAGGTTTGAATCTATAATGCTGTTATAACAGAATGGGAAACAAAAAAACCGTAATTCGTAATTCGTAATTTTTTATAATCCCTAAAAAAATATCCCTCTATAAATATTTAGAAAATAGTCACAACCGAAATCTGAACCAAAAAAATAGACTTCCGTCAGCAAAAAATAGACTTCCGTCACAAAAAAATTGACTTCTTATTGAAAAAAATAGACTTCCTTCCAAGAAAAATGAACTTCTGAATCAAAAAAATAAACATCTGATTTCAAAGAATTAACTTCCCATTAAGCAAAATGACTTCCCACCTAAAAAAATAGACTTCTGATTTCAAAAAATAGACTTCCCATCAAGAAAAATGCTCTTCCTACACCAAAAAATACACTTCATTTACTATACTTTTTTAACCAATAAATCGGAATTTCCAAAAGATAAAATAAAAATTCCCAGAAATTTGCACAATAGGAATATTAAATTGTATAAAACTTAAAAATAAAAGAAACCTTTTGTATTTGGGTTAAACATAACTTTTGATATTAACTTAAACTTCAAATAACCATTTAAAGATTTAGTTTGTTAATCATGTTACAAAAGCGTAATTTTGTAAACTAATATTTTCATATAAATCAAATGCGTACCGAAAAAGATTTTATTGGTGAGTTACAGATACCTGAGGGTGCTCTGTATGGCATACATTCAGTGAGGGCTAAGGAAAATTTTCCCGACAATTCGCCTTTCGATATCGTGTGGTATAAGGCTACTGCACAGGTAAAACATGCCTGCTATCTTACTTACAAGAGTTTCGGCAAGGCGCTGCTGGATAAATATAAGTCCGATGAATTGCCTATTACACTTATTCCCGATAAGGTGATGGATGCTTTAATCGACACTGCCATCGAATGTTCGCAAGGTAAGTATTTTGATAACTTTATAGTGCCAGCCATACAAGGTGGTGCCGGCACAAGTATTAATATGAATATCAATGAGATTATAACTAATGTTACGTTATGGAAATTAGGTTATAAAATTGGTGATTACTCTGTAATTGATCCTATTGAACAGGCTAATATTTACCAATCTACCAACGATGTTATTCCTACTTCCTTAAAAGTTGCCGTGATGCAATTACTTAATAAATTAGAGGAAGGGATAAATCAGTTGCGTGCTAAGGTTGAGCTTACTGAGACCGCTACTCGTAACATGCTGCGTATAGCTTACACACAAATGCAAGAGGCTGTGCCTTCGTCGTATGGAAAATTATTTAGCACCTACAACGAAGCTCTTTCAAGAGATTGGTGGAGGGTGTCCAAATGTTTCGAAAGGATTAAAGTTGTCAATTTGGGAGGTAGTGCTGTTGGGACAGGCATTGCTGTTCCTCGCTTTTTTATTATGGAAGTAGTGTCTAATCTTCAAAAGATCACTAACCTTCCGGTAACACGCAGCGAAAATCTTCCTGATGCCACCAACAACCTCGATTCTTTAGTAGAAGTGCATGCAATCCTCAAGGCACATGCCGTTAATCTTGAGAAAATGACTTCAGATTTGCGTTTATTAGCTTCGGACATCACGATAAGTAATGAATTAAGCATCCCTCAAAAACAAGTAGGCAGCTCCATAATGCCAGGTAAGGTTAACCCTGTGATTGTTGAGTTTGTGATAAGCGCGGCTCAAAAGATTTATGCTAATGATATGCTTATAAGTTCGCTTTCCGCGAGAGGTTGCCTTGATTTAAATGCTTATCTTCCAATTATCGGCAACGCAATGTTGGAAAGTCTGCATTTATTAATTGCCTGCGATAAAACGATTACTGAAAACATCTTTGACAACTTAAATATTGATGCGCATCTTGCTGAAGAACGCCTCTTTAAAAGCCCTGCCATCACTACTGCCCTATCGCCTTACATAGGTTATAATAAAGCCTCTGAAATAGCTAAGCTTATGAAGAAAGAAAATATTAATGTGTTTGAAGCTAATGATATATTGCAATTGATTGCTACTGGAAAGCTAAAGGAAATACTAAAACCAGATAACTTATTGAAGACAGGTTATTCTATTAATGATTTATTATGAGTAAAGGAAAAGATGCTAAGCCACATATAGGTATTTTCGGCAGACGAAACAACGGAAAAAGTTCGTTAATTAATGCTTTGGCAGGACAAGATATTGCCATCGTTTCGGATCATGCTGGCACTACCACCGATCCCGTCAAGAAATCGATGGAAATAACCGGTATGGGTGCTGTTATTTTAATAGATACCGCCGGTATTGATGATGTCGGCGAGCTTGGTCAAAAAAGAATTCATAAAACAAAAGAAGCTTTAAAGACCGTTGATCTGGCTATACTTGTTATTACTGCCAATAGTTTTGGAGATTTTGAAACCGATCTTATTAATGATTTTAATGAATATGCTATTCCTTATTTTATCTTGCATAATAAGTCTGATTTGGAACTTATTTCAGAGTCTTTGAATAATTATATTGTTAATAACTTTAATGTTCCAGTCATCAACTTTAGTTCTGTTAAAAAAGATAATACCGAGGAGATAATAAAGACTATAAGGAAGTTATTGCCCGAAACTGCTTATCGAACACAGTCGCTTATCGGCGATTTGATTAGTTATGGTGATACAGTATTATTGATTACTCCAATTGATATCGAAGCTCCCGAAGGAAGGCTAATTTTGCCACAAGTCCAGGTTATTCGTGATGTTTTGGATAATGATGGGATAGCTGTAGTGTGCAAAGAACGCGAAGTTGATACTTACATTAGTAAGATGAACCCTAAGCCTAAGCTGGTTGTCACCGATAGTCAGGTGTTTTTAAAGGCAGATGCATCTGTACCAAAAGACATCCCATTAACAAGTTTCAGCATCATATTAGCACGTCAAAAGGGTGATTTCTCTAATTATATAAAAGGAACCCCTTATCTATCTAAACTAAAAGATGGCGACAGAGTTTTAATACTCGAATCATGCACACATCATGTTTCCTGCGATGATATTGGCAGAATGAAGATCCCAAGATGGCTAACTAATTATTCGGGTAAGAAGCTGGAATATGATGTGGTTACAGGTTTAAATACTTTACCAAGAAATATCCGTGATTATGCAATAGTTATACAATGCGGTGGTTGTGTAATCACTCGCAAGCAAGTTGTCAACCGCTTAAAACCTGCTGTTGATGCCGGGATTCCTGTTACCAATTATGGAATGGCTATAGCTTATGTCCATGGTATTTATGATCGTGCAGTAGCCCCTTTTTTACAATTAGAAAAAGACAAAACAGACTATCTATAACATATAATGTATGGAAATTAAAGAACAAAGCTTTGGTAATGCTAAAATCAACTTCCCCGTTGACGTTAATTTTAAGGTAATAATGAATGATACCTTCCCAAACGAGGTGAATATTGTTCATATTGCAAACGTTATTGAGGATACCGGACTTGATTATAGAGAAATTACTTCAATTAACAGCAAGAAAAAGAATTATACAAGCTATACTTTTCAACTTACTGTTGAAACAGAAACTCAATTTAAAGAACTTTACGAAAGAATAAGACAAGTGCCAGGTTTTGTGATGGCTTTTTAAGATAATTACGAATTACGAATTACGATTAAAACACTAATAAAATAATCCTATGCCTTTTCGCCCCTCTCCTTTTAGGAGAGGGGCTGGGGGTGAGGTCATATAATATGAATAATATAGACGAAATTTTAAAGAAAGAAAACTTTACAAAAGAAGACCTTGTAATTCTTCTTAATTCTGATGAAGAAGGCAGAAAGAAAATCTTTGAGAAAGCAGCTGAAGTCAAAAAGACTTATGTTGGCAATAAGGTTTATTTTCGTGGCTTGATAGAGTTCTCTAATGTATGTTCCAAGAATTGTTATTATTGTGGCATTCGTGCAGGCAACAATAAGTTGGTTCGTTATTTTGTTACTGAAGATGAAGTTTTAAATGCTGTAAAATATGCTTATGATGAAGGTTATGCTTCTTTAGTTATTCAATCAGGGGAACAAAATACTAAAGCTTTTACTGAAACTATCTATAATCTTTTGATGAAGATAAATGGTATTACTGATAACAAAATGGGAGTTACGCTTTCGTTAGGCGAACAGTCAGAAGAAACCTATTTAAAGTGGAAAGAAGCCGGTGCACGCAGGTATTTGCTACGTATAGAAACTTCAAGCCGTGAGTTGTACTCCAAACTTCATCCAAATGATAAACATCATGATTATGATGAACGTTTGAATGCTTTAAAGTTGTTGCGTAAAACAGGATATCAAGTAGGTACAGGTGTTATGATAGGACTTCCTTTTCAAACTATCGAAGACCTAGCCGATGATCTTTTATTCTTTAAAGAATTTGATATAGATATGGCTGGCATGGGGCCATATATCGAGCATGAAGACACCCCTTTATATCAATATAAAGATTTATTAATACCTAAAGAAGAAAGGTTTATTCTTTCGTTAAAGATGGTTGCTTTATTAAGGATCATGATGAAAGATATTAACATTGCAGCAACTACAGCTATGCAGACGTTAGATAAAATGGGGAGAGAAAAGGCTATAAAGGTTGGCAGTAATGTTATTATGCCTAACCTTACCCCTGTAAAGTATCGCGAAAATTATCTTTTATATGAAGATAAACCTTGCATTGACGAGGAAGCAAGCGAATGTAAAAACTGTTTGGAAGCTCGTATCCACATTGCCGGCGATGAAATAGGTTATAACGAACACGGCGATTCAATTCATTTTAAGAATAGAAACAAAAAATAAAAAGTATTATTTAATTCATAATACATTTATAACTGTCTGGTATAATACAAAGAAGCCCATTAATATTGAAAGTAGCCCATTAATATTGAAAGTAACCGATTAATATTAAAAGTAGCCGATTAATATTGAAAGTAGCCCATTATTATCGAAAGTAGCCCATTATTATCGAAAGTAGCCCATTAATATCAAAAGTAGCCGATTAATATTAAAAAGTAGCCCATTAATATCGAAAGTAGCCCATTAATATCGAAAGTAGCTCATTAATATCGAAAGTAGCCCATTAATATCGAAAGTAGCCCATTAATATCGAAAGTAGCCGGTTGGAAATCCAAAGTTGCCGATTAATATAGAAAGTAGCCAGTTGGAAGTCCAAAGTAGCCCATTAATATCGAAAGTAGCCGATTATTGCTTTAAGAAGTTACTATTTATCAAAAATATGCTTTTCTAAATTAAATTTTTAAATAAAAATTTAAACAAAATGCAAAATTATTTATTATGTATTATCATCATATAGTATTAATTATCTAATATTAATATTTTCAAATTAAATATTATTAAAAATAATTAAAATATAATAATACGTTTATAGTAGTTTGTAATAATAAAGGAGTAATTTTGCATAAGATTTAGAAAATAATTAATACTAAATCTAAAAAATAAAGATGCAAAGAGATTTATTTTACAAAATGGAAATGTTTAATGGTACTTTATTAGTACTTTTTAAATACGAAAGTGTATGGGAAGCTAGAATTGTTTTTAAAGAAGAAGTTGACAGGCTTACTGAAGGCTTAGGGGAAATTAATGATTTTTTGCTGTATGACGGTGATACAAAAAGTGCTACTGCTGCAAAAAATCAGGCTCTTGAACTAATGGTGAGTAGTACCGAAATTATTTGTGAAGCGGGAATTGTACATGCCAGTAAAACAAAAGATAATGAATTAATGGCTAAGTTTAAATTTACATACTCGGATTTAACAGAGGGTAAGGAAATTGAAATTTACAAACGATGTATGAACATTGGTGCTTCGGCAATACCTGTAGAGGCTCAACTAATTGTAATAGGTATGCCTGCTACTCAATTGGCTGACCAGAGTAACTATTGCCTGAAATTTAGGCCTTTGATTGGTAGTGCGAGAAGGGTGCGAAAGGGTGGTAAGAGTAATAAGGAAGAGATGCTGGTGGTGTATGCCGAAATGGATATGATATACGGTGAACGTGTGGATAATATGATGGGATTGCTAAAGGCGGCTAACACTAAATTTTTTACTGAGTACACGAACTCAAGGGTTATAGGGTATTGGAAGAAGAAGCATGAGACTCCTGTTCCTCCTGCGGAGTAAGTAAATTACGAATTACGAATTACGAATTACGGAAACTGATGACAGAATTACGAATTACGAATTACAAATTACGGGTAAATAATTTAAGAAAGCTCTGTCAGATTTGGTGGGGCTTTTGGTTTTTTGGTATTGGATTTAAATGTATATTTGCAAAATAATAATATTAAAAATTAATAATATGGAAGTAACTAATTTTTTAAACTCAGTCGCAATAGGAATTATTCATAAAATGAATAATGAATTTGATTCGCATGATTTTATTATGCAGCTAATAAAAGATCATGAAAGAAAGTACATTGAATTACTTTATTCCTACAAAAATAGTTCAGGAATTTTTCGTGCATTTCACCAACAAATAGGGATTTATTTAAGTAAAAATGCAAATTCATTATCAATAATAAAAATTAGACAAGATTTTAGTGAAAATATTAAAGATTATGATTCTAAAAATCAAAAATGGAGTAAAATATTATGAAAATAAAAATCATCTTTTTAGCTATTTTTATTTCTGCATATTGCTTTGGACAGGAGAATAAAGTCTATAAAATTATAATGACAACTCCAGGTAAAATATTGAATTATATCAACTATAATGCTCTTGAAGAAGTAACAGAATTGACAATATCTGGAGTAATTAACAAAACAGATATTGACGCAATAAAGAGAATGAGCAACTTGAAGCTATTAAATATTACTAATACAACAATTCAATATAATAAAGAGGCACTTAATAAAGAGATAGCCAATTATAATTTTGGATACCAAATTGCAATTAATATGTATGCTGATTCTTGGAATCAATTATCAACACAAAAAAAACAAAAAATAAAGAACAAACTCAATTTAGAAATTGCAAATGTCACGAAATTATATAAATCAGGAGGTATGTTAGATGATGGACTTTTTAAAGATTTTTTTTCATTAGAGTCTTTATATTTACCTAAAACAATTCAAGTTATTGGAGATAGAGCCTTTAGTAATTGTACTGGATTACATAAAATTATTTTACCAGCAAATTTGACTTCAATAGGTGTAGAAGCTTTTAAAAATTGTTCTAATCTTATTGTAATTAATCTTCCTGCAAAAATAAGTAAAATTGGATCCAGAGCTTTTCAAAATTGTAGTAAACTAGAAAAAGTTGTTTTGCCTTCTTATTTAAAAACCATAGAGAGTAAACTTTTCTACGCATGTGATAACTTAAATGAAATAACTGTGTTTGGTGTCAATGAGATATACTCTAGTTTTATTTGTGGATGTAAATCTCTTAAAATCATTAATTGTTTAGCAAAAACGCCCCCTAAGTATAATAATTATGAAGAATATGATGACAATTGTCCTAGCAGAAATGATATAATTTTTTACTTCCCAAAAGAATCAGTTACTGCATATGTTGGATCTATTTGGGCTGATACTTTTACTATAAAAACAAAATGAAAGTAAAAGTTACAGCAGAGAACTATGAAGAAATAATAAATAAGTTAACTATAGTTAATACTTTGACTTTCTCAAATGGTATTTATATCTTAAAGCTAAGTTCAGATAAAGAAACAATAGTAAGGAAGTTTGTAAAAGAATAAGAATCAATTACGAATTACGGAAGACAAACACTTTAGCACCGCTCGACGACCGATAAAAAGACTATTATATTTCTATAACCAAGCTATCGTAAGCTAATTGGATAAAAGGAGGAAGCTTTTTGTTTACATCTTCGTGCAATCCTATAAAATGACTTACATGAGTAAGATAAGCCTGCTCTGGCTGTAGTTCCTGCAACACCTCAACAGCTTCGGCTACCGAGAAATGCGCAATGTGCTTGGAGTTGCGGAGTGCATTCAACACAATAACTTTTGAGCCTTTAATCTTTTGCTTTTCTTCGTCCGAAATATAACTGGCATCGGTAATGTAAGTAAAATCGCCAATACGAAACCCAAACACAGGCAACTTATCGTGCAACACCTGTATGGGAGTTATAGTTATACCATTAATTTCAAAAGGTTCGCAATTAATATTATGGATAGTTAATTGAGGAGCGCCAAAATATCTTACAGTATCCGAAAAGATATAAGGAAACTCCGTCTTAATGGCTTCCATCACCCTTTCGCAACCGTAAATATCAATCTTCTTATTCAACACATAATTAAAAGCCCTTACATCATCAAGCCCTGCAATATGATCGCGATGCTCGTGCGTAAAGATAACAGCATCCAGATTCTGAACATTCTCGCGTATCATCTGAATACGAAAGTCGGGACCACAATCAACAGCAATAGCAGTTTCGCCAATCTGAATAAGAATAGAAGCACGGAAACGTTTATCTTTTTTATCAGTAGATGTGCAAACGGGGCAATCGCAAGCAATTACCGGCACCCCTATAGAAGTAGCCGTCCCCAGAAATGTTACCTTAATCTTTTGATTCATGATGTTAATAGAATTTTAATAAATTAATTCGTCAATCATTACTTTATCTTTAGTAAGCTGAATTCTCATATGCTCACTATCTCTAAAATTGATAAGCTCTCTGATGCGTTTATGAAACAAGACACAAGCAGTTTCATCAATCAAATCACCATCAAAATCAAAAAGATGAATATCAATACAAATATCAGGATGCAGTGGCTGATACTTTGTACAAGCTTTACGGATGTTAAGCATACCTCTGTAATATTGATCCTTGCAGTTTAAACTAATTGCATAAACTCCCTCGGGGGGGATAAGTTTAATGTCTTCATCAATAAAAATACTCATAGTAGGCAAACCGAGCTTATAACACATCTCGCTGCCGGGAGTAAGCTTGCCAATCATAATATACTGATGATCCAGGTAAGCATTAGCCCTTTGAATATCGCCATCATGCAGCGCCTTACGTATCTTAGTTGAACTTACAGACTCGTTTTGAATATCCTGTTCGGGTATTTCTTCTACATCAAACCCATGATCAAATGCTAGTTCATGAAGAAAATCATAGTTGCCTTCCCTATTATGCCCAAAGAAATGATTGAAACCAACTACTATCTTCTTAGCATGTATTTTATTAATTAAAATGTTATTAACAAAATCAAGAGAAGTAGTCTGAGCGAAATCTAAAGTAAAATCAATTATGATAAGATTATCAAGACCAGCCTTGCGAAGAAGCTCGATCTTTTCTTGTTGAGAGTTGATTAAAAGCAAATCTTTACCCTGTGTTTGAGGGTAAAGAACTCTACGGGGATGCGGATGAAAAGTTATTAAAACAGATTCACCATCAATATCCTTTGCAAGTTTATTCAGCCTGTTAATAATCACCTTATGCCCAACATGTACACCATCAAATGATCCGGTAGTAACTACAGCATTCTTAATATCTTTAATCTCTTCAAGGGTTCTAAATATTTTCACAGGTAAAGGTTTATAAGGTTATAGGTATAGAAAACAGTAAGAATAAGTAAGTTTAAAAAAAGCCTACTATTCTTAATTCATAATCATTAATTAATACTATTCCTTAGGAGTAGGCCCTTGCTTTACAAAGTAAGCAACTTTCTCTAAAGAAGTAATCATATCATATTCTTCCAGATACACATGGCTTGAAACATTAACAGGCGCAGGTGTATAGTTTAAAATACCCTTAATACCCGAAATAACCAAGTTCTCAGCAACCCCTGCAGCTTGAGCAGCTGGAGTTGTAATGATACCAACAGAGATTTTTTCCTTTTTAATGATCTCTTTTAATCTATCATAATGATAGCAACGAACACCTGCATAAACTCTGTCAATCTTATCAGGATTAACATCGAACGCAGCAACTATTGTTAATTTGGTTCTCTTACCGGTAAAGTAACTGATAATAGCTCTGCCAAGATTTCCGGCACCAATAACACAAACTTTCTGACTGTTTTTGCTATCAATGATTTCTCCAATCTTTGCAATAAGTTCTTTAATGTCATAACCTCTTCTCAAGGTTCCATTATAACCCATAAGCATAATATCTCTACGCACTTGTACAGGTGTAATGTGTAGGATATTTGCAATTTCGTGGGAAAAGATATTTGTCTTCCCTGTTGCATAGCAAATAAGCAGATTTCTTCTGTATTGGCTAAGTCTTTCTACAGTCTTCTGAGGTAAATTTGTTGCTGTTGTTGTTTCTTTCATGACGATATTTATTTATTAATATTAATTTTTAGGTAAAGTTATTGTAAATGTTGAGCCTTTATCCGGAACACTTGTAACCGTAATGTCTCCTTCATAAGAATCAACTATCTTTTTCACAATAGATAATCCAAGACCACTGCCCGTGATGTTTTTAGTTTTTGTATTCTTAATCCTTACAAAATCATTAAATAGTTTCGACATGTCATCTTCAGTCATGCCTATTCCACTATCACTGACACTAATTATATACGAATCTCCTTTTTCTTTAATAAAGCAATCAACCCTTCCCCCTTCTTTATTATATTTGATTGCATTTGAAATAAGATTATTAAAGATAATCTCAATTTCGTTAGCATCACATTTAAATATAAGTTCATTGTGGGAGTTTAAATAGAGGTCAACATCACGTTGTATTGCAAAAGGCTTCATAGTATCAATTGAAGTCTGAGCTACATTAATCAGATTAACTTCAATGATTTTACGAGTAGAAGTACCCGATTCAATTTTAGTTAAGTCTAACAAATCCATAATCAAAGAACGCATTCCTTTTATTCTTTCAAGCGAACGATCAACAATCTGAGTATAATCAACAACATTATCACCAAATTGTTTATCCTGAATCATTTTTAAATAACCTTCGATAGCATTAAGTGGAGCTTTTAATTCATGAGATAATACTGACAAGAACTGGAAACGAATCTGTTTACCTGCTGTGTTTAACTTCTTAGTCATCCTACGAAAGTAAACTTGCTTGGTAATAGTTTCCATTGAAGATCTTAACTCCTGAGGCGTAAAAGGTTTAGGGATAAAATCAAAAGCACCATTCTTTGTTGCCCTAACTGCTATTTCAAGAGAAGCATATGATGTAATCATAACCACAACTACATCCAGATGATTCTTATTAATATATTCAAGAACTTCAATTCCTTGAATACCGGGAAGCTTATTGTCTAAAAGCACAATGTCAGGTAAATTATTATTAACAATATCAATTGCATCTTCACCTGAAGAAGCTTCAGAAATTTCAAACTTGCAAGGTTCCTCCATAAAAGGATATGAAACACTAAAATCCCTTAAAACTCTGGTAACACCTGACCTTATGCCAGGCTCATCATCTACAATTAATAATTTAATAATTTCCATAATTAGACTTTTAGTAATTTATTAATCTCTCTTTGTAATTGATCTGAACGAATACCTTTGTCCATATATAAATCAGCTTT
>TBL_comb47_HYPODRAFT_10005124_pt1 | contig 14757 bp, 15 predicted proteins | sample TroBogypolimnion_40_FD_10682 | JGI IMG/M metagenome (IMG submission 10682)
ATCGGCAAGAGCATTATTATTCCTGGCGGTAAAAAAATTGACGAAAACAGCGACGTAACAGTGGTTAAAAAAACTGTTGTCAGTCAAGTAAGCGACGCCGTAGCTGTTATTGAAAAATTAGTTAATCCTAAACAAGCCCCCGAATCAAACACCAGATTACTCTGGCCAACCGAAGGTCATCGCATCACTCAATATTATTCCTGGCGCCATACAGCCGTTGATATTGCGAATAAAATTGGAACTCCGATTTATGCCGCTGCGGCCGGAACCGTTGTCTTCGCTGGCTGGAGCACCGGCTATGGTAATAACACGGTTATTGATCACGGTAACGGCATGAAAACCCGATATGCTCATGCTTCTAAATTATTCTTTAACGTCGGCGACCATGTAGAACGCGGCGAAGAAATAGAAGCAATGGGTTCAACTGGTTGGTCCACTGGACCTCACGTCCATTTTGAAGTTATAATAAATGGCGTAAAATATAATCCATTAAATTACATTAGATAAAATATAAAAAAATATGCAAATAGTTTTAGGAATTGTTATCACTGCTCTTGGCGCTTTAATGGCCATGAAAACTGAGTGGTTTGTGGAAAATTTAGGACGCTTAACTTGGTTTGAGGCTAATTTAGGATCTGAGGGCGGAACCCGGCTGGGCTATAAGTTAATAGGCGTTTTAATTATTTTTATCGGCGTTATCATGATGACTGGCAGCGGTGATTTATTTTTTAGCTGGCTAGTTTCACCCTTAACTAAATTTTCTAGTCCCAGCCGATAAACTTCCTTGATATTTTTTGCTTGACCAGAATAAGTTATTAATATACTATAGGAAAAGAAAATTAGCGGGGCCCCTAGCTCAGCCCGGTTAGAGCATCTGCTTTGCAAGCAGAGGGTCAAGGGTTCGAATCCCTTGGGGTCCACATTACGAGATTTGGCATTAGCCAAGTCTCTTTTTGTTTCTAAGATTGGCGATAATTTCGGAGTTGGAAATGTGTAAAAATTAAACTTAGGCTTTTCTCTAAAAATCGAACTCAGAATTTTAATTTTAGTAGTATAATTGGCCTTTTCATAAAAGTCCGGCAGATCACACATAAAGTTAAAAACTTTATCGATATTCTTTTCAACATCAAAACCATCATCCTTACAATTTAATTGTTTTTCTTGTTTATTAGCAATTTGAATTTTTACCTTATTCATTTCTGACTTAAAATCTTCATCATCTAATAATTCTTTCTTCTTCATTTCAATTAGTTTGTCTTTTTCTATTACTAATTCTCCTAACTGTAACTTTAAAGAGCTATAATCGTCTTTAAATTCGCTTTTTCTTTCTTCCCGAACTTCAATAATGGCTTTTTTAATAGCCATAGCGGTATACTGCTGAAAACTAATCTTTTTTAAACCAATTAAAAAACTATCTTCAACATCTTTTTTAGAGATTGATTTTAACTGACCACATTTTTTGTTATAGCATTTATAGTATGGGTATTTAACTCCCATTTTTCCCGTTGAGTAACAAGCAGTTAATGGGTTATTACAATGTGGGCAAGTCACAAAATGTCTTAAGGGAAAATTTTCGTTAACTCGGCCCAAAGAAATATTATTCCCTTTATCAGCTTTTTTAAATAAACCCTGGCATTTCCAAAACAATTGTTCTGAGATGAATTGTTCATGACTTCCGGAAAATTCTTGATTTTTAACAGTCATAATCCCAATATAAAATTTATCCTGCAGTAGCCCGTGAAGCGTCTGGAGGCTTAATTCTCGCCCCTTATGTGTCCTAAATCCTTTTTTGTTAAGTGTCTGTCTAATTTGCTCAATTTGATATAGGCCAGTGGCAAATCGCTTAAAGGCTAGTTTAACCAGTGGCATACGAATCTTATCAATAACTATAAGAGCCTTACCTTGCCCATCTCGCATATTTAAGTAACCAAATGGAGCTTTAAAGCACCAAACACCTTGTTTAATTCTTTCGCCCATACAAGAGGCTATTCTTTCGCTTCTAACATCATTATCAAACTGAGCTACTGAGGCTACAATCGTACCCACTAATCGTCCGCTTGGCGTTTCATCGACCGTTTCTGTAGTCGAGATAAATTTAATCTTAAATTTATAAAGTGAAGCTAAAATACCAGTATAGTCATTAACATTTCGAGATAAACGGTCAATTTTATAAACGATTACACACTCAATATTCTTAGCATTTTTGGCACAATATTTTAGTAGTTCTTTAAGTCCTGGTCGTTCAATAGTTTTAGCGGAAACCCCGTCATCATGAAATAATTCAACAATTTCAATATCATGTTTAGAGGCATATTCCAAACAAGCATTTTTTTGTTGTTCCAAACTAACACCAGATTGAGCCTGATCTTCGGTTGAAACTCGGTAGTAAATAATTCCTTTTGTAGTCATAAATTTAAAATTAAAAAGAGAGCAGTAAACTGTCGGACACAACTAAGTAAAAACCTAATTGAAACAGCTACTGCTCCCTTTATTTCAAAACGACATCTCGCCGTCATTATGACTTGAGCAGGTTTTTATCATATTAGTTGTGTCCATTAAGGATATTAACATAAATTTCTATTTTTACAAGTTTAATATCACGTTAATGTTTTATTAATAGTTCTCTTAAAGTGCTCAAAAGACAAATAGGCTAATTGATATAAATCCGTTTTCAGTTCCTCGAGTTGTGCCTCGCTATATTCAGAGGCTTTTGGACCAATTAATTTTCTCAGTTTTTCTGTGGTCATCATATGTTTTTATTTATATTTTTATTTATTTAATAGTGTTGGATTCTGTTGGCAAATATCAACGGCAAGATGAGCGAATTGGTAAATATCGTGTCTTACTTCTTCAAGCTCTTTCTCGGAAAACCGTTTAGCACGATTTCCTAACAGTTTTCGCAGAGCCTCTAAGCTCATCATTCATTTCCGAAAAATGTCTGCAGACAAATTTTAATTAGTTAATTAAAATGTCTTAGTTAGAAGACAATATCATCTATATTCAACTCTTTTTTGGTGTTAGTTTTTTCTTTTTTATTCTTTCTGCTAAATTTAATTAATTCCTCATTATCCAGTTCATTAATTTTATAGATACTTTCTTTTATTTGGCCTAAACGGTCGCTGTGAAATTCTCTTTCTTTAATTAAATCTAAACAATCTAGTTCAAAGAAATCTAAGAAATTATCAACATCACTCGGATAATCAATTACCTCTGGCAAATTTAAATTTTTGGAGTAGAAAAATTTTCGTTTTTTGAAATATCTCGGATCAAACATTTCCTTGCTTAAATATTTGGAGATATAAATACCGATGTTTTCAGAATTATTAATCGGCCGAAAATTAATAAAACCATTCTTCCAGTATTTATCAGCAAACCACCGTTCATACTCTTTTCGTTTTTCATCACTTTTAAATTCCGGCAAAGGATAATTAGAAACTAAGTGATAATGGACCCGTTTTGATTTCGACTGGAATTCAGGAACGGCTAAATATTGAAAATCATTTTGACCGTAGCTGATTCGCTTTATAAATCGGTCGAAATACTTATTCGCTATTTTTAAATCCAATATTTCATCTTTAAAAGTTAGAGTTAAAAATGTTTTTAATTGCGGGTTAGAATTAATTAGCCGAGTTATTTTTAACCTACTTCTTTTAACATTATCTTCCCTAATTTTAATTTGTTCTGATTCTAAATGAACCTTTTTAAATTCATTGTGATGTAATTTTCTAAACTGTGGCCAACCAACCCAATAAGATTTTTCATACTCAAATAACTCGATGATGTTTCCGGATTTAATGATTTTTTTCTTAACTTCATAAGGCAAATCATCCATACGGGTTTCAGTTAGTATTTTAGCAACTACAACTTGTTTTTTCGTCTCGTGTAATATGAGTGAATAATCAAGTTATATATTAAGTTTTTAAAGGACTTATCTTATCCGGCCATTTCCGCTTTTCGATCCGTCGACCTGCCGGTCCTCGCCGGACTCGAAAAACGGAAAAATGGCTAGAATAGAAGTGTTGTAAAACAAAAAACCATAAGTTTATTGTTTATGGTTCTATGATAACGAATTTAATTGTTGAGCTATATACCCGCTAAAATTATTTTGCTTGTCCGGTTAATTTCTTAGAATAATCCAGAAGTCTTTTAATAATTTTAGCCACATCTTGGTAGCCAAGTGTTTTGTCGAGATATTTATTATTAATTATTGAGGCAATTTCTTTGTATTCCTTGCCATCTTGTCGTAACTGATATATTTCTATATCTCTAGTGATATTACCTCGTGGTGAGGCCTTTAAAGGCTTATGGGAAGACAATCTGATCACCTCTTTTCTTATTCGATTCCAATTCTTTTGTAATGTCGTTATAGTAGTTTCTGGATTTAGACAAATAACTGTAAGATCTTCTTTGGGGTTAGTTGGATTAACAATATTAAATGGCCATAATTCTACTGGCAAACTAAATAAACCAGCCCTGTTTTCTTGTTCAATAAAATCTCTGAGTGGTTCTTGATATGAAGAAGATAACTTATATTTTAACCTTAAATTAGAAACAGCGTTTCGATAATTATCAACTAGTTTTTGCACATCTGCTGATGTTTTTACTTTTATTGGTGGCCTATTTGACTTAGAAGCTTCAATTTCTTCGTCTATACCAGCACCAGCTACATAGAATCTTATTATAGGTATATTTTCTCTAATATACTGGATATCATTTCTAAAATCTTCATTAGTAGTATAAATTATATAGAGATTTTGAAGAAAATTAGAGAACATAAAACTATAATTCTAAAAATTTCCAAGCTTTTAAGTCATTTGGGTTATACTCATATTTTAAACCATCATGATAACGCCAACTATTCTTTTCTTTCAAAACAATCCCACCGTATATATTTTTACCTTTCTTATTTTGTTCCGCAATATAATTGGCTAAACCCTCAGCTCTTGATTTTGCTGTTTCGGCAGTAAGACCACCCTTTGTATCAAATAATCCGATGGTTCCATCTTTTTGCATTACAATAAAATCTAAATAAAAAGGCTTTTCGGCTCCAAATTCAATATGAGGTACGGCAAAATACGTTGCATCGCTTTTTCCATTCTTAAACCACCAATCAACATTTTTTGATTTTTCTAAATAATTTAAGAAATCAACCTCAAGATCACTATCTTCTTCAAATAAATTAGCGGTACCGACACCAAACTTTTTTGTGTAATATGGCAAGATTGCAGATTTTTTATAATCTTTCTTTGCATAAGACAAAGTGTAATTTATTACCTTTGGCACATTCCACAGTTCTTCATTTTTCACTAACTCATTTTTACCTTTTCCAACCTCTTCTTGATACATCTCTTTTGCAAGATTAATAGTATTAATCATTATCTGATGATTTTCCTCAGCAAGAACAGCGGCTTGAATTTTAGGCCATTCATCTTCATCTCTTGAAGCATCAAAAAATGAATAAATTGAACTTTTTATACGACTAATTGAGCGTTGCTCTGGTTCAAACGGTACAAGACTATTTCGTGCAAACATATCAAAAGCATTTTGTAATTCAACTTCATTCTTTGGAATATCAAGTGTTCCTTTTTTATCTATACTCTTCGTTTCTTTGTCAGCATCAACAATGCGACCACTAGCGATCAAACTGGTCTTTAAAATACTGTGCTTAAATGAAAATTTTTCTTTAAGTTTTAACTTTTTGCCTGCCTCAATAAAAAGTGGGGTGAAGTCAGAAGAAAGACGTGTTTCTTCACGAAAACGTTTTGAATGATAAGATGGTAGATCAATATTTTTATACTCTTTTATTCTATAACCAGTAAATGTCGTAATATAATCACGAGATAAATCCTCAGCAACATTAATGTCCTGTAGGCTAGTAAATACATAGCCAACATTCAAATTTTGATCAGTGTAATGTTTCTGCTCCGGCATACGCATAATACGACCGAGAGTTTGTATGGAAAAAGTGATATTTTCTTCACGCCATTGTCTAAACAAAACCAAAATCGTAGCACGTGGACAATCCCACCCTAGAGAAATGGCTTGTTTAAATATCATGACCTCAACTTCATTATCATTTTTTTCTATATTCTCTAAATTTATTTTATTATCTTTATCGGAAAGATAAATAGCTAATCGTCCATTTTCTGTTGTATGCCCAAATTTTTTTAACAAAGTGATAATTTCATCTTTTTTATCAGCCACACCCTGCATTGCATCTGGTAATTGAATTAATAAAAGCGGATTAACACTAGACCCATCGAATTCAAGCTTTTTTCGTAACTCAATTCGTTTGGCCAATGCACTTTCAAGAACCAACTCGTCAGCTGATTTATCGTTTTTCTTTTTATCAATAATATAATTTTCAAATCCTGGATTTATAATGATTTCTTTTTTAATCATCTCTTCATCTTTTACATCTCTTAATTCAACTTCAACGATTCTGTTAGCATTATTAAGTTGTGGAGTAGCAGAAACTTCAATTGTTATTTTTGGCCCTATATCTTGTATTAGTTCTTTTGATTTTTCGCTATTTGCTGTATGGTGACTTTCATCAATAATAAGAAAAATCATCCTGCCGTCATCTTTGGTTCTGGAAATAATACTTGAAAGGTTGTTGTCTCGTTCATTCGCACGAACATACAAATTATCTTTCTTGTTAATACTTGCCCAGTTCAAAAATAGAATCTCATTCTCGCCAATCTTTCTATCATCTAAATCTGAAAAATATGAACATTTTATTCCTACACCATTTTGATCATAATATTTTTTAAGATTATTTCTGCTTTGATCATGTAACTTATTAACAGCAATCCAAATAAATGAGAATTTCTTGCCGTCTATTCGAGAGTCAGTTAAACGCTTTAGGAATTCAGCCATCATAAGTGTTTTACCAGACCCTGTTGGTGCTTTAAAAATGCAAACTTTATTTCCGTCCACATCTAAAAGTTCATTGATTTCTCGTTTCAATCTTACAACAGCATTTTCTTGATAATTTTTGAATTCAATCCACATAATTTTCTATTTAAAATAGTGTTTTTGATATTTTTTCGACTCCAGAAATTAATTCTTCAATATCTTCTTGTTTTGGTTCAATTTTTTTATCATGATCACACAAATTTCGCAAATCAGCTAATCTTTGAATAAACCGCCAATCTTTTACTTCAATAATATCAGCGTTCTTTAAAAGTTGATTATAATCATTTATTGTCTGATTTCTTTTTAAAATTTTAACATTATGGTTATAGCAGACTTGAGATAGGTGTCTTTCTAAAACAACTCCGGCTATAGCACCTGCTCCCCGATTAAATCCTTTTTTATTTAACTCTTTTGCCGCTCCCAATTCAGAATCAAATAAATCCGCTTGTACCAACTGCTCTATATCAAATAAAGAACTTTCAAATCTTCTTTGGCACGATCTAACTATATTCAACTGATTGGCAAAAAGAGATTGTGCAAAATCAATTTTTTTAGGAGGCATATAATCGTAGTCCAATCTTATTCCTTCATTTCTTGGTGGCGTATACGTTATCGCCCCCTTTAATGATGATACTTTTTTGTTCTCATAATAATCTTTAAAATCATTTAACCTGTCTGGTAATATAATTTTTACTAAGTAGAGTGCTTCTGAATACCAAATTTCATATTTTGCTCTAAATTTTAATAAATTTTCATTTTCACCCTCTAAAAAAGCCAACAGCTCTAAGCCGTCCTGTGTTAAATCCTCTATATCTTTTTTATATTTTTCTAAGTTTGAAATCATAATACTTACTTAAAAATTTCTCGATACACCTTTAATATCACTTCAGGAATTGCACACAGTGTAGTTTTATTTTTAACATCAGAGAATTTCGTTGTGTGGGGGTCGTCCCCCATCGAAAAAACATAGGTATTAAAGTGACCATCAATCTTTTTAATTGCTTTTTTATAATCCTCAATTGCTTCTTCGTAAAATATAACACCAAAAAATTTGTCAGTATTTTTGAAAATCTTAAATTCAGGTGTTTCTTCAATAAGTTCAAAAGCGTTTTCAAGAATACATAGCATATCCGTAGACTCTTTAACTAGTTTTCTCTTGTTTTTGTCAGTAGCCTCCGCCTCCACAAAATCGGTTACATAATATTTTAGATTTCCACCAAAACCAGATATCTTTTTGTTATCCATGTCATTATACCCTTTTATTACTTTTTCAATTCTTGGATAACATACATCTCTACAAATATTATTTTCGTTATTTGTGCAAAGTATAAACCTACGATTTCCACCATCATCGTTATTTTGAGACAGAACTGCTTGAGCAGAAGTGCCTGACCCAGCAAAAAAATCTAAAAAAGTTAAATCTTTATTTTCCGACAATTGTAATATTCTTTTTATAAGAGTTACCGGCTTAGGAAAATCAAAAGGTGAATTTGGGCCAAAAATAGCTTTAATTTCTTTTTTCGCAGAATCATTTGATCCAACCTCGCTAAATTTCCAAAGCGTTTTTGCCTTCATGCCCTGTTGAACTTCCGTTAAAAATCTCTTAACATTGGGCATAGAATTACCGTTTCTTCCAAACCAAATACGATTATCATTTATCAATACTTTTGTGTTCTCCTCGCTATAAAGCCAGTGTTTATTTGGTGGTAACTCAAAAATATTTCCACTAATCGGTGATTTAATTGGGTACCTACCATTTTTTCTTTCCTCTTTTGCATACAGAGGAATAGCTTTCCATGGCCCCCTTGGATCATTATCTTGGTTTTTATATCTATTATCAGCTTCCTCGCTTCTTGGCAAAAGACCTATTGGTTTTTGTTCAGGAGATTTTGTATATATTAAAATATATTCATGGGCCCCAGAAATCATTGATGAATCATTTTTTGTAGTATACATTTTTTCCCACACAACTTGAGCTACAAAATTGTCTTGTCCGAAAATTTCATCACAAAGCATTCTTAAAGGTGCTTGTTCATTATCGTCTATACTGATAAAAATGGCTCCGTTTAATTTTAAAAGATTTTTTGCAAGTTTTAAACGTTTCTCCATAAAAGAAAGCCATTTGCTATGGCGAAAACCATCCTCTTTGTCTACAAATTTATCATTATATACGAAGTCATTATTTCCTGTGTTATACGGCGGATCAATATATATCAAATCTATTGCTTCTCTATGGGTAAAATTAAGAACAGCTAAAGAATGGTAATTGTCACCTTCTATTAAGAGATTTACAATCTTTGTGTTACTTGATTTAATTTCCTTATTTTTAAGTTCTTTTAATACGGGGAATGGTCTGCCTGCCATTTCATTAGGAAACATTTCATTAGGTGTACGTGCATCTGGATTAACAAGAATATCAATTTTTTCTTCTGGTAAATCGCGATGCCAAACAAGCCCGTAAGTCGTGCTTTTTATCCTCACAATTTCCTTAATTAATTCGTCTTTTGACCAATCGTCGTAATTTTTCTTTCTTGACATAAAATTAATAAATATTTCGCTAGGTAAATAATAGCGAAATATATTTTTATTATAACATAAATAATTATGGTCGGAAATGTTGTCTTTAAAGTCTTAATATGTTATAAATTATATAGTTTTCAATAAAATTATGATAAAAACACTGGTAAAAAAATTCATATTCTTCATTCTTTTTTTATTAACAATGATTGCCTTGCCTTTGGCCATATTTTTGTTTTTAAAGATTTTTCTTGGAAAATACCCTAATTATAATGAAAATTTTTTAGGAGCATTTTTTGGAGCATTTTTTGCATTTTCTTTTTTAATTATGGAAAGGCTAATTAGCAAATATTACAGAAGATATGCGAAACACAAGAATGCTTTGGTTCGTCTCGATCAATTGCTAAATGGCTATTTCTCAGTTAATAACGATAATATTTATATAGTAGATGGACTAATTAAATCCATAGAAGAAAAAATATTCTACTATGGAAGTATTACAGAGCTAAAAACAGATGAACAGCTTTTGCTAGAATTTTGTAATGTAGATTTAATTAATGATGTATTTTCCCTTTATTTAGACGTAAATAAAACTAATCATTCCCTGGAAACTATGATTAACTCCTATAACGAAGCTAAACTGCTTTTTATTGATAAAAAAATCAATCAAGAAGAATTCAACAATCACGTTAATGGTCAACTGCCATATCTGCGATTAATTAAAGGTTTTTTAGAAAATCTGGATACTAAAACGGAGAAGATTGAGGCTAAAAATAGAATTTTATTAAAAGAGGTATCTGTAGCCTCTATTCTTAACTCTCTGATAATGAATTTATTTAATCTTAAATACGATAAAAATTTTGACAAAAAAATATTAAAAGAGCTAGTAATTATTAAAAAAGAACGTGAAGACTGTCATAATGCATCACAAAAAGAAATAAATGAAATCACAGAAAAAACTAATTTCCCAAAATCACCGCCCACCGCTTAATATCATTAATAATTTCATCGAATGATTTGAAAATCCGTTTTTTAAAGACAACAAACAAAAAAGTCTCGATAGCAGTCGAGACTTTTTTGTTTTAACTTTTAAATTATCCTAAAAATCTTTTACTGTGTTTTACTAAATCGTTATAATAAGATAAATATGAATCTGCTAACGCCTGACTTTTTATTTCTATAACCGTCGGAATAGGGTCAAATATTTGCAATATTACCGTTCCATCACTATTTATATTAATATCAGCCATGGTCTTTGTGCTTTCCGATAAAGTGAATAGATTATTTAAACTAGGATGTTCTTTTGCTAATCTTCTGTCTTCCTCTCCATACTCATACATCAACATATTCCAAACAATATTTTTTTTGATACGCAAGGCGTTATACTTTTTATATTTATCTCCCATTGGATCATACCAAGTAGACCCTAATCCACCGATAATAGTGATAACGCTATTTTCAGATAAACGTTCAAGTAGTGCTAAATGGTAAGCTTGAAACTCATCTTGTCCGGAATACATTCTGACATTATCCGCACCCAACGAAGCACTGTCTATAAAATTTCTAATTCTTGTATTATTTGTTTCCAATAAAAATTCGTAAGGCTTACCTTGTTTAACTATTCTTCCATTTTCTATAAAACAAACTGAATCAGCACTAGATAAAGCAAAATCAATATCATGTGCCACCATAATAATACCAACACCCTGCTGTTTTATTTTGGTTAAGTGAGACAAAATAATTCCTGATTGTTCTACATCAAGAGAGGATGTAATCTCGTCTAATAATAAATATTTGGGTTTAAGAGCGAGAGCACGAACAAGGGCAACCCGTTGACGTTGCCCCAAAGAGACTTGATTAGGAAAACGATCTATAAATTCATTCATGTCAAACATCTGATAAAGTTCATCCAGATATTCTTTGTTTTCATTTAAAACTCCTTTAATCTCTAATGGTAATTCAATATTTTTACGCAATGTTAAGTGTGGCCAAATAAATAACTGTTGAAAAACAACAGAAACTTTCGGCCAAGGTGGGGTTATCTTATCTTTTTCCAGTGGAAAATTATATTTTTTATCATCCAAAATAATGCTACCTGATTCAGGTAAATCCAACATAGACAAAACACGAAGTATAGTTGTTTTACCACTACCACTCGGACCAATTAAGGAAGTTATTTTACCAGGCTCAATTTTAATACTGACTTCTTTCAAAACCTCCCTACCATTATATATTTTAGTTAATTTTGTACCGCTAAGCATATAATTAATTTTCGGATATATCTCTTGTGTATTTATTTTTAAGCCAAATAGCTAAACCGTTTAAAGGCAGACAAATTATTAAAAAGAAAATTGCTAGTGCAGTATAAACCTCGATTGGTCGATAAATTATAGCATTTATTCGCTGAGATACTCTAAATATTTCTTCTACCGATATAAAACTGGCAAACAGTGTAAGTTGCAACATATTAACTTGCAAATTTAGTATGGTCGGAATAATTTGACGCAAAATAATTGGAAATTCAATTTTAGTAAATGTTTGTCTCTGATTTAATCCACAAACCTTGGCCGCTAAACTATATTGCTCTGGAAAATTTATTAAAGACGTTCTAACTAAATCAGCTACAGCAAAAATATTAATGATCGATAAAGCAAGAGCCGCAGTATAGAAAGGGTCAATTGAAATGCTTAAAATAGACTGCAAAGGATAATGAAGCCAAAACAAGAGAATAAGTACAGGGATACCAGATAAAATAAATGACGAGGACGCAGAAAATTTGCCCACTCCTTTGCGATATTTAGAGCCCAAATATCCCAAAATCGTACCTATTAAAATACCGGCCGACCAAATAACAAGGCACAGTTTTAACGTAACGAGAAGGCCTGCAAGCAGGCCTTCTCTATAAGTAATGATAATATTAAACACTGACATAAGTTACTTATTTTTGAGGGACGATATAAGGTGCGGCTACATGATAGAATCCGCCCGGATAATCTTTCTCATATTGACTAATTAATCCATCAACGTAACCATTGTTTAGCAATTCCGTAATTGCGTTATCCATCGTTGTCTTAAATGTGAATTCACCTTTCTTGATCATCATAACATTTCCGTAAATGACAACCGGTTTATCGATAGAAACATTTTTAATTTTTCCTGGATTATTTTTTATATACTCATTAGCGATTGTTGGTTCAAGAAATGCCATATCTGCTTTCCCGTCTGCTACATTAAGCAACATTTGAGAAACATCTGTTGATTGTGGTAATTGTAACGTTTGAGCATTTGGAAATTGTCGTGAAGCAATTAGCTGAGAAGTCTCGCCATCAACAGTAGCAATTTTATAGCCCTTATCATTAGCAATATTTATACTCTTATCAAATCGGCTATCATTTGATCTAACATAAGCATTAATAGCACTATAGTAAATAGGTTGAGCAAATTCTGCACTTCGCCCCCTAGTTGAATTACTCCAAGCAGGAGAGCCAATAATATCACATCGGTTTGAATTTAAAGCCTCAATCATATCGCCCCATCCCACTTCTGCATTCCAGTCCACCTTTAAGCCCATATTTTCTGCGGCTTTATTTAAAGTTTCAACAAATACCCCGGACATTTTACCAGTGTTAGGGTCTTTTATAGAAGCTGGCGGATAAACTATATAACAGGCACGAATAACACCAGTTTTAAGAACATTATCATAAACACTAGGAGCACTAACATTTGTAATCTTTGCTGGGTAAGCAAACTTTACGGTTATTAAACTAACCACAATGGTTAGAACGGCAATCCCTAAAATTTTTAGCCAATTGTTTTTCATAATTTTTTTAAATTTAAATTATATGATAATGATATTTAAATAATATCATTTTTTATAAGTTTACTCAATTTATTACACTCCTAACCTTGCAATGATTTTTCCTAACATATCTATATTACACCGCCATATTTTATGAATTCAGTATAACACTCAAGCATAATATTGTCAATAGTTTATAGAATATTACTTCTTTATAATATATAATATTATTTAATATTAAATAAATATTTACTGTTGACAATTTATTGACAAAATAATATAATTAGACTATATGATTAATGATCTACTAAAAAAATTGGATTTTTCTGATAAAGAAATTGAAATATACCTCGCGGTTTTACGAAACGGCAAAATAACTCACACCGATTTATCAGTTCTAACTAAGATTAATCGCAGCACTGTTTACAGTATCGTTAATGAACTATTAAAAAAAGGAGTAATCTCCCAAGATTTGTCTCAGGCAAAAACCTACATCAACGCTCTGCCCCCGGAAGATTTAATTTCAGTTATAAAACAAGAAGAAAAAGACTTGGAAAGAAAAAGAGGAATTATTGAAGAAGCGACAAAAGAACTAAAAAATACCCTTGGTGATGTAAAATATTCCGTTCCTAAAATTAGATTTATTGGCGAAAACGAATTAGAGAACTTCTTATATAAACAAACGCCTGTCTGGAATGACAGTTTAATTAAAACTGAACCCTTGTGGTTAGGTTTTCAAGATCATACTTTCGTTGAAAATTATCAAGCCTGGATTGATTGGTATTGGAATAGTGCTCCCACGGAAATTATATTAAAAGCTTTGACCAATAAATCTGTTGTCGAAAAACAGATGAAAAAACAACCTTATCCTAATCGAATGGTTAAGTTTTTCAAGAATAGTCACCAGTTTACAGCAACGACTTGGGTGATTGGAGATTATTTAATTTTAATTGAAACCAGACAACATCCATTTTATGCAATTGAAATTCGCAATACTGTATTGGCGGAAAATCAGCGAGAGGTATTTAAAGCATTATGGGATTTTGTTAAATAAATTTAATTTAAAAATTCTGTCCACTGTTTAATTTCCTCAATAATTTCATCCAAAGAGTTGGAAATCTTCTTTTTAAAGACCACTAAACATAAAATCTCACCTTCGTGAGATTTTTTGTTTATTAAGTTACTTAGATCAATTAATAACTTTCGAGGTTTGACCATTAGACTGTTTTTTGTTAAAATTACTTCACTAATTTATTAAATTTAAAAAATTATATGAGTAGCAAAAGTAAACAACCAGTCCTTATTGGAATAATTATTGTTCTAGCAATCGCCCTAATTTATTCAATCGCCACCCGCGATAATAACCGAAGAAATAACGATTACAGTGATTTATCAAACCCTAATGGGCCTGGTGACAACGAACCGATGGTCGCAGAAAATAATCCGACTCCAAACACTCCTAATCCCGAAACGGCACCTGCTAACCCCGCAACCACCACTCCGAATTATATGATGCCACAACT
>TBL_comb47_HYPODRAFT_10005125_pt1 | contig 14749 bp, 12 predicted proteins | sample TroBogypolimnion_40_FD_10682 | JGI IMG/M metagenome (IMG submission 10682)
GGGTGACTTATGGGCGACGCGAACCGGTTTGTCGAGCCTTTAAACGCCACAATGACAATCCGCTACCTCGTGCCCTCGTCTTGGAGCGTGTCGAGCCCCTTGCCCAGCCTCGCCTGGTAGCCTTTGGCAATGCGCTCAATCGGCGAGATTGTCCACACGCTGGGCCAGTTCGATGTCGAGGTTGGTCACGCCGCCCTCGTCATCGGTGGTCAGGCGCAGGGTCACCTTGGTGTGGCGGACGAGAATGTCCGGGTAGTGCTGCGCCTCGTCGGCGATCTCCGCCAAATCGTTGACGAAGTCGATGGCGTCCATGAATTCCTCGAACTCCACAGTCCGGGTGATGGCTTTTTTCTCATACTCCCACTCGGGGCATTTTTTCAATGCGGCGGTGAGGTCTTCATCATCGAGCAGTTCTGACATGTTGGGTGGCGGGGAAGCGGTTCGGGACAAGATTGAGGGTGCCACTTTGCACTTGGCAAGCGCCCGTTTCAAATCTTTTGCAAAAAAATTTCATCCCGCATTGCATCGGCCGGTGGGCCTGCGTAAAATTTGCCCATGAAGAAGCTCCTTGTCTTGTTCGCAGTTGGCCTTGTGGCGTCGTCCTGTGTGCCGAGCACACCGCAGGCGCGAATCCAGCAGCACCCGGAAATCTACGCCTCGCTCAGCCCCAAGCAGCAGGCTCTGGTCCAGCGCGGCGAGCTGGTCAAGGGCATGCCGCCGCAGGCCGTGGTCCTGGCCTGGGGCCCACCCTCGATGCGCTATGAGGGCTATCACAAGGGCAACCCGTCGATGCGCTGGGATTACACTGGCTCGCGGGCGGTTTATTCCGGCCAGTACTACGGCATGTACGGGTACGGTGGCTACGGCTACCACGGGCGCTACGGCTACCCCTACTCCGGCTATGGCTATGGCTTCGGCTTCGCACCCGAGTTGGCTTATGTCCCCTACCGCACGGCCAGCGTCTGGTTCGTCAACAACCAGGTCGATGGCTGGGACCGACTGCGCTAATTGAGGATTTCACACATGCGGCTTGCGTTTTGGCGCAACCCAGGCACCTTTTCGTCTTTCCCCCACCATGAGAATCCAACCATCCCTCGTCCTCGCCGCCGCCGCATCGCTTGCCGCGCTGCTGTCATCGTGTAACGTCCAGTCTGGCGGTGGCGGCCTCGCCGCCTATCACGCCTACGACGTGCCGACCAAACTGCCGACCAACCCGAACAACGTGCGGGTCAAGGTGTCCATCAGCAAGCAACGGGTTTACGTCATGGAAGGCTCCACCATGCTGCTGGCCATGCCGGTGTCGGTTGGGGTTCCGGGCACCGTCACCGCCACGCCCACCGGCAGTTTCACCATTTTCGCCAAGGAGGCCAAACACCGTGCGTCCACCCACGGCTATGCCTACAGTGGCAGCGAGGTGAAGCAGACGTTCCTCGACAAGAAGCCCACCGGCTGGTCGTTCAAAGGCACGCCGATGCCCTATTGGTGCGAGTTCAAGCCCAACTACGGCTTCCATACCGGCTGGGTCAAACACCAGCCCTGCACCCACGGCTGCATTCGCATGCATGAGAACCTCTCACCCAAGTTCTTCCGTTTGGTGAAGGTCGGTACTCCGGTCAACATCTCCAATTCCCAACCCGAGGACGCCACCGTCAACATCCCGCTGCCTCCCGATGCCGGTCCGCTGCCGGATTACCCCGGCTCGATGTACGTGGGCGAGGGCTACTTCTCCCAGCACAAGGAGCCGAACTTCAACTGAGGTAACAAATCGTCCGCCGTTTCCCCGAAAGCGCCCTGCCGGTCCCCCGGCGGGGCGTTTTCTGTCATAGGCGCCTACGGAGCGCTGGCTTCAGCCGGCGTGTCTTTTCCCCCGTAGGCGCATTCGTGAGAATGCGGGGGGGCGAGTCCCGCTTACGCGTTGCTGTCGCCACTATCACTCCCGTCAGTTACACGCCGGCTGAAGCCGGCGCTCCGTACACACCCCCAACGCGTTGTGACCAACGCGCCTACTCAGCGCGGGCCTACGCAGTGCGGGCCTAGAGCAGGCCGCCGAGCAGCCGCAGGGCCAGCGCCAGCAAGGCGATCCCGAAGCCCGCGTCGATCCAACGCGCGGTCGAGCGATAGCCGCGTTTGAGCGGCGACCACTGGAGTGCCCAAGCCCAGGCGATCCACAGGGTGAAGCCCTCGACCACGATCACCCCGCCCAAGGCCAGCGGCCACCACGGCGGATGGCCCGGGGTGAGAAAGGGGGCCGCCATTGCCGCAAAAAACAGGGCGACCTTGGGATTGAGCACGTTGCAGAAAAAGCCCCGCCGCCAAAACACCCTCGCCGCGATGTCGCGCGCCGCCGCCGTCCCAAGGTCCACCTCGGGAATGGGCCGCCACGCGGCACGCAACAATTGGCCTGCCAGCCAGCCCAGATAGAGCGCCGCAGCGCCCCGCAGGCAACGCGCCAGCGGCGAGGCCCCGGCCAACAACAGCGACGCGCCGCTCATCGCCACGCTCGCATGCAACACCAAGCCGCAGGCAATTCCGCACGCGATCCAGGTCCCGGCCCGGCCGCCGCTGGCCAACGACGTGCGCGTCAATAACAGCATGTCAGGCCCCGGGCTGAACTGCCCCAGTGCCATCACGCCGGCAAACACCGCCAATTCGACCACCCCGCTCACGACCCTTTGACGGCTGTTACATAATCCACCACCGCGCGCACTTGGGCCGAATCGAGGTCCGAGCTACAATCCGTCTTGAGTTTGCCGGCCGTCCAGCGGGCGATATTGATGTCGTGAGGCAGCTTGTAGGCATGGCACTCGGCACATTTGAGCATGTACACCTCATGCCCCCGCTGCAACTGCGCCAAGGGTTTGCCGCTTTTCGCGGCCATCGCCGGATTTGGATTGGGCACCTCGGAAATCCCGCCTTCCGCAGGGTCACCGCCGCCGCCCATATCACCCGAACCGCCGCCGCCGCCCAAGCCACGCGACTGGCCGCCGCCGCCCGCTGCGCCACAGCCAACCAGCCCCAGCGCCGCCACTCCCGCCAGCAAAAATGAAATCCACGCTCGCATGCCCGAACCTTACCCCAATCACCCGTCCTGCCTCAACCAAAGAAATCAAACTCTTACACCGCTCCCCAAACATTTTGACAATTTCGCCCTTTATCCCTATGCTACGCCCCGTTGCCACCTCGACCCAAGTCCCAAGCGCGATTCCAGCAACGTCTTCTTCCTCTTGCGTCTTGCGTCTTCAAGTCTTCTGTCTTTCCCCAATAACCTATAACCAATAACCTGTAACCGATCTCCCCATGACCACCCTCCGCACGTTCACCACCGGCTCAGGCGCTGAAGGCAAGTTCCACTCGCTCCCGGCCCTCGCCGAGCAGGGTTACCCGCATCTGGCGCGGCTGCCGATTTCCATCCGCATCGTCCTTGAGTCGCTGCTGCGCAACAACGACGGCCTCAAGGTCACCGCGGCCGACGTCGCCAACCTCGCCAATTACAACGCCAAAGCACCCGGCGATTTTGAAATCCCCTTCGTCGTCGCCCGCATCGTGTTGCAGGATTTCACCGGCGTGCCCTTGCTCGTCGATCTGGCGGCGATGCGCTCGGCGGTCAACGCCATGGGCAAGGACGCCAAAATGATCGAACCGTTGGTGCCCGTCGATCTGGTCGTCGATCATTCCGTGCAAGTCGATTTCGCCGGCACCGGCGAGGCGCTGGCCCTCAACCTTGATCTGGAATTCCACCGCAACCGCGAGCGCTACGAATTCCTCAAGTGGGGCGAGCAAGCGTTCGACACCTTCAAGGTCGTGCCTCCCGGCATCGGCATCGTCCATCAGGTGAACCTCGAGTACCTCGCCAAATGCGTCCTGTCCGTCCCATTTGATATTTCAAATCCCGAATCTCAGATTTATTACCCGGACACCCTCGTCGGCACCGATTCCCACACCACCATGATCAACGGCCTCGGCGTCGTCGGCTGGGGCGTCGGCGGCATCGAGGCGGAGGCCGGCATGCTCGGCCAGCCCGTCACCTTCCTCGTGCCGGAAGTGGTCGGCGTTTATCTAACAGGCGAGCTGGCCACCGGCGTCACCGCCACCGACCTGGTCCTCTGCGTCACCGAGCTGCTGCGCCAGACCCAGGTGGTCGGCAAGTTCGTCGAATTCTACGGCCCCGGCGCCCGCGCGCTGTCGTTGCCCGACCGCGCCACCATCGCCAACATGGCCCCGGAATACGGTGCGACGATGGGATTTTTCGGCATCGACGAAATCACCACCGGCTATCTCGAAGGCACCGGCCGCAGCCCGCAACTGTGCAAGACCGTCGAAAACTACTATCGGGCCCAACAACTTTGGGGCATCCCCGACGAGCGCGACGCCTTGGATTTCAGCCAAATCGTCGATCTCGACATCTCCACCGTCAAGCCCTGCGTCGCCGGCCCCAAACGCCCGCAAGACCGCATCGAAATCGACTCGCTCAAAGCCACTTGGGCCAAGCTGCTCAGCGCCCCCGCTCCCGATGGCTATAACAAACAGCCCAGCCTCAGCGCGGCTGACCTGTTAGACCTGCCGTCCACCCTCGATGACATTCCTGACGAAGCCCCCGACCTCGGCCACGCGTTTGGCGCCGAGGTCGGTGTGATCTCCCAATCCAACGACGAACCGACCTATCCGTTGTGGGAGGTCACCGTCGATAGCAAGGGCGGCGTCATCGACACCATCACCCACGGCTCGGTGCTCATCGCCGCCATCACCAGTTGCACCAACACGTCCAACCCCAGCGTCATGCTTGCCGCCGGGTTGCTGGCGCAAAAGGCCAACGCCCGCGGCCTAACCGTCAATCCATCGGTCAAAACATCCCTCGGCCCGGGCTCGCGCGTGGTCACCGATTACCTCAACAAAACCGGCCTGCAAGCCGAACTTGACAAGCTCGGCTTCCAAACTGTCGGCTACGGCTGCACCACCTGCATCGGCAACTCCGGCCCGCTCGACCCCGGCATCGAGGAGGTGGTCAAAGCTGAGGATATCATCGCCGCCTCGGTGCTCTCCGGCAACCGCAACTTCGAGGCCCGCGTCCACCAGTCAATCAAGGCGAATTTCCTCATGTCCCCGCCGCTGGTGGTCGCCTTCGCCCTCGCCGGCACCGTGGATATCGACCTGGCCACCGAGCCGCTGGGCTTTGGCAGCGACAACCACCCTGTCTATCTGGCAGACATCTGGCCAAGCGCCGAAGAGGTCCAAGCCGCCATGAAGGCCTCGCTCAGGCCCGACGTTTTCCAACAACTCTATACCGACTTCGCCGACCAAAACCCCAAGTGGAACTCCATCAAGTCGTCCACCGGCAATGTCTATCAATGGGACCGCCTGTCCACCTACATCCAGGAACCGCCCTTCTTCGACGGCTTTTCCCCCACCCCGCGCGACATCGTCGAAATCCTCAACGCCCGCCCGCTGGGCATCTTCGGCGACTCGGTCACCACCGACCACATCTCCCCCGCCGGCGCTATCAAAAAGGACAGCCCCGCCGGCCGCCTTCTCAGCGAAAAGGGCGTCGAGTTCGCCGATTTCAATTCCTACGGCTCGCGCCGCGGCAACGACCGCGTGATGACCCGCGGCACCTTCGCCAATGTCCGCATCAAAAACCTCATGGTCCCAGGCACCGAGGGCGGCATCACCAAAGTCAACGGCGAAGTCCAGGCCATCTTCGACGCCGCCGCCATCTATCAAGCGTCCAACACCCCCTCCATCATCATCGGCGGCGAGGACTACGGCATGGGCTCCAGCCGCGACTGGGCCGCCAAGGGCACCAGTTTGTTAGGCGTGAGGGCCGTCATCACCAAGTCCTTCGAGCGCATCCACCGCTCCAACCTCGTCGGCATGGGCGTGCTGCCCTGCAACTTCGTCAACAAGGCCGACTACGACAAGGTCAAGGACCTCGCCGACGCCACCTTCGACCTCATCGGCCTCTCCAACGACCTCAAGCCCGGCCAACTCGCCACCCTCCGCGTCCACCCCAACCAGGGGGGCACGGGCGGCCCGCCCGTGTTTGACATCCCCGTCATTGTCCGCATCGACACCCCGGTGGAAATCGACTACTACCGCGCCGGCGGCATCCTCCCCTACGTGCTGGCCCAGATCCTGGCGTGAGGAACCTTGTAGCGGCGGTCTGTGACCGTCGCTAGCGCATGCGGGCGCGAGGCGCTATTCATTGGCCACGGCGCTCACAGAGCGCCGCTACAATACGCATGCGCCCGCCTTGTAGCGGCGGTCTGTGACCGTCGCTAGCCTTGGCTCCCCCGTAGGCGCATTCGTCAGAATGCGGGGGGACGAGTCCGACTTCCCCGGTGCCGCTACCTCCACCCCCAACGCGTTGTGACCAACGCGCCTACGCAGCCTCACAACAAATCCTTGCCCACGTAGGCTCCTGGCTTGGTGGTGCGCGCCACGCCGATTTTCACCCCGGCTTCCAGCGAGGTGTTCACGCCGGTGCGCACCCCATCGCCGAGCACCGCGCCAAACTTGAGCCGTCCGGTATTGACCGGCAGCCCATGGATCATCGACACATGTTGGCGGCCGTCGTGGCGGTGGTTCTCGGTGCAGGTGCCGGCCCCCAGCGTGACGTGGGCACCGAGAATCGAGTCGGCGACATAGCATTGGCGCGACACGCAGGTGTTGTTATAGATGATCGAGTTCTTGATCTCCGCACCGTTGCCGACATAACAATTCGGGCCGATGCTGGTGGCCCCGCGGATGTAGGCGTTGGGGCCGATCTGGCTGTTAGATCCGATCAGCACCGGCCCCGTGATGACAGTTCCGGGATGAATGACCGAGCCCTTGCCGAGCCGCACACAGCCGCTGAGGCTGGCCAGCGGGCTGACCTCGCCCAGCAGCGCGGTTTCATCCATCATGGCCAGCACTTCCTCGTTCATGCGCAACAGATCCCACGGGTAAACCACCGGGAAGCAGTCCGCATCCGTGACAATGCGATCCACGCATTCCTCGGGATGCTCGCTGCCCTTCCAGGCCAAGGTGTGGCCATCGCTATCGCAGAGGCGCGCCGAGTTGGGATTGCGGGCCAGCAGCAACATGGCACCCAGCTCGATCCAATTGTCCAGCGGCACGCGGATGGTGCGCGGGCAGGCCTCCGTTGGGTCAACCAGTTGAAATCCGGCTCGCGACAACTCCGCGGCGAGCAAGTCGCGCATGTGGAGGTTGGCGATCAAACACGCCCCCAATTCACGATTCGCGGTAATCGGAGCGCAAAGGGCCGGATTTCGCGGCGGCAGCAAGGTGGCTTGCATGGCTAAGGTAAATACATCACAAAACCCGATTGGTTGCGCGTTTTATTTGCGATTTCTCATTAAAATCTCGATCCGCCGCCCGCCGCAGGTTTCGCCATCGATGCCAATGATCGCATGGCGGCCCTGGATCTGTGCCCGCAGCCGCTTGGGCGCGGCGCGGCACAGGGATTGGTCGGCGTGCGCCAACTCGGCGGTCAGTTCAAACCCGTCACCGGCCGCCACCACGGAATATCGGTAATGTAGGACGGCCACCGCGAGAAACGGATCAAATAGGTCGTGAAACACCCGTTTTGCGCCGTGCAAAAACGGTGCCGCGGCCACCACCTCGTGCCAGACCACGGCTGCCTCGGCAATGCAGGGCAGCCGGGCCAACAGAATCCCCAGCAACGCCAACACACCCGTGCCGCCGCCCTCGAACGGCTCGGCGTAAACCACGCCCTCGGCCAAATACAGCGACAGACGCTCATGGTGGCGGGAGGACTCCAAGCGGAAACGCCCGGCTTCATCAAACTCCAGCACCACATCTTCCCGCGCCCCGCCATTTTCAAACACATAGGTGCCCGGCAGCCAACCGCTGAAACATCCGTACAGCGCTGGCGAGGGCAGGGCCGGCCGCACCAGGGCACCTTGCGCGGGCACGCCGGATAGATGATAGGTTTCCCGACCGTCCGCGGCATCACGCTCGATGTAATGTTTCAACACGAAGGGCAGCGTGCCCGCGCCGGGCAGTGCGCCGGCTTGCACATGCAGATGCAGGTGCGGCACCGGCGAGCGACCGGAGTTGCCGCAGTTTCCCAGATAGGCGCCCTCCCGCACGCGCTGCCCCGGCGTCACCGCCACCGAGCCCTGGAGAAAATGCGCCAGCATCACATGAAATCCCGGATCCGCCCGCAGAATCACATAATTGCCCCAATTGGCCTCCGGGTTGTTGTGCCCCACCGGATTGTCCGGCACCTGATTCTCCACCGCCACCACACTGCCCGCCACCGGACAGTACACCGGCGTTGCAAAAATCCCGAACTCCCGCAAATCCCCGCTATCCGGATTCCACGATCCAACCCCGCCCGGCACCTCGAAGTCCAGCGCGTGCCGCCACAACCCGCGATGTGTTAGAGAACCGCCGAACCCCTGCGTCACCACCCGCTCGCCCACCCCCGGCAAACACACCGCCGGCGTGTAATAATCCGGAAACCGCAGCGCCCCAAGCTGCACCAAGCGCGCCGTGCCTTCCGGTTGCAGCGTCGTCCACGGCGAGGCTAGCAGGCCCGCCGGCCGCGGCAACAGGCGCAGCGCGGCCATCGTCCCTAACACCACAAGGTTGTACGGCAATGCGCCCGGACCCAGCCCGAACCACGCCAGCCACACGCTCAGCGCCACGGCCACCAGCGCGGTCATGCCGCCGCCGGCCGCCGCCAACACCAGGCTCGCGCGGTTCGGAACCTGATAGCCCGCCCCCAACGCCACCCCGGCTAACAGGAAACAATACCCGCACCACCCGCTGCCCGCCGCGCCGAACGGCAGACCTAACATATACAGGGCCACCACGCCAGTCACATAGCCGACGGTGCCCATCAGCGCGCCCAGCGGCGAACTCAGCACCAATGCCACATACACCAACATCCCTGCCACGTCGGATGTTTGAAATACCATCGCCGCAAACGCCCGGAAAAAACCGCGCAGGAAGTCCGGCATTCCTAACAGGTCGGCCGGTCCCGCCGCCGCCGCTGCCGCGGCGACGCCCAGCCCCTGCCCGCCCGAGCCGATGCCGGTGAAATGCAACAAACACACCACGATTACCGCCGGCAAACTCTGCACCGACAGCCCGACCCGCGAGCCAATCCAGCCTTGCATGCCGACGGTCAGCAGCAACGAAAACACCGCGGCCGCTGCCCACAGCAGCCCGATCACTCCCGGCGCCCAACCGCCAACACGCCCCGCCAACACCACCGCGCTGCATGCCAACAACGGATTGAACAACGCAAACCCCGTCCGGATCCAACCCCGGTCCACCTGCAAGACCCAGGCCAAACATGCTGCCGCCACCACCCCGGCCAATCCTGCCAAGCCCACCCACGGGACTAACAAGCTCAACCCCAGCATGGCCCAGCCGAAGCGCACGTCGGTGGAATAGAAGATCACCGCATAAGTGCGTGGCAGCGCTGCCACAATCGAGCGCAGCAGGGATTTCTCATCCGCCAAACGATGGGCTCCTTGGGGAAACGGAATCATCTGTCAAAACGGCCCGCGGCCGCGGTTTGGTTGTTAGAGATGGCCAGGTACTCTGGCACTTGCTCGGGCCCCTGCACATCCTCGAGCGCCTCGCGCCGCCGGATCAGATGCACCCGGCGCTCCGCGTCAATCATCACCACCGCCGGGCGGTAGGCGATGAATTGCATGGACTGGGTGATGTTATAGGCTCCGACCGGATGGATCACCACGGCATCCCCGACCTTGAGCTCGGGCAATGCCGCCTCCTCGCGCAAAACGTCGATGTTCATGCACAGGCAGCCGTAAACCGTGGTCGGCTGCATCCCCGGCGCCGCTGGCGTCACCGGATAGATCGACGGCTGATACCAGGCCGTGGTGTAGAGAATGTTGATGCCCGCATCCACCACCACCGCATTGCGGCGCGACGCGCCCGTCCCATTGGCCACGCCGCCCTTGCCATACGCTGCCAGCGCGGCATGCGTCTCGGGCATCCGGCGCTGCTTCACAGCCACCACACTTGATATCAGATAGCCCGCCTCATCCACCAGGGCGCGGCCGGTTTCAAGATATAGCTTCGGCAGTTTCCTGCCTGCCGGCCACGTTTGTTTGATCGTTCCGCAAATCGCGCTGGCGTAGGCGTCGAAACCCGGCGTCGCCTGCTCCGGCGGCAGGTATTGCCCGTGCAGGCGGGCGTGCGACGCAAAGCCGCCGCCCAGGTTGAGATATTCCACCAGCCCCGCGCCTGCCTCCGCTGCCGCAATGGCCAATTCCACCACCGCCTTGGCCGCGGTCGCGTATGCCCCGGAGTCTAACATAAACGTGCCGACGTGGCAATGGATCCCGCGGATGCGCAGCCGCGTGTTCTCCTTTGTCCACACCATCATCCGCAGCGCCTCGCCATCATCCGCATTGAATCCGAACTTCGACCACACCGCATGCGTGCCGGTATCCACATGCACGCGCATGCCCACCTCGATGGTTGCCTCCGACTCCTCGGCCAGCCGCGCCAGGGCCACGATTTCATCGCGATTGTCCACCTGGATCAGCGCGCCCTCGGCCACCGCCCGCCGCAGCGAGTCCAAACTTTTCCACGGCCCGTTGAAAATGATATCATGTCCCGCCATTCCGTTGTGGCGCGCCTTTTCGTATTCAAAGCCGGACACCACCTCGGCAATCGAACCTTCCTGATGAAACACCCGGCAGATGGCATTCAGATAGTTCGTCTTGTACGACCACGCAAACGTCACGTCCGGATAGACCGACTCAAACGCCTCGCGCGCCGCGCGAATCTTCTCGCGCAAGTCGCTCTCGGAAAACACAAACAACGGACTGCCATGCTCCTCTATCAACTTGGCCACGGGCACCCCGGCGATGGCGTCCATCACCGGAACGCGCCCGAGCCGTTGCGGATTGGCGGTGGTTTGCGAAATCCGGCGGATCGTCGGAGCGACGTAGGATTGGGTGTTCATGACAGGCTGGAGATATAGGTTAGATCGTGGTTCGAGGCATCCGGCATGGCTTCTAGCAGCGATGAAACCTGCCCCATGTCGCCGGTCACCTCGATTTGATGGCGCAGGAAAAACCGGCCGGGCGGCGGCACCGGCAGCGGCCGACAACTCCCCGTACACATCCACTCGACCCACGCCGCCGGGAAGTTCGCGCCCAATTGCGCGGGAAAGCCCACCCAGGCGGGAAACCGCGGGTTGATCTCGATGAGCCGGTACGCGTCGTCCCGCTGGCCGCGAATGAATTCCAACTCAAACGGCCCGGTCCAGCGCGTCTCCGCCATCACCCGCCGCGTGATTTGCTCCAAGCGCGCGTCGCGCACCATCACCGAGCCATTGCCCTTGCCCTTGTCGCTGACGATCAGCTTGCGCACCGCACACGAGCCTAGCAAACCGCCCGCGCCGTCGCCGAGTCCCATCACATTGAACTCTGTGCCTAACAACGGCTCCTGCACCATCAGCGGCGGCCCCCAGTCCGCGAGGATGGCCGCGCCCGCAGCCGCCAGCGCCGCCGGACTCTGCACCAGCGTCGCATCATACAACGGCCCCTTGAGATAGACCGGATAGCCCGCCGCCTCGGCGTGTTCGAGCGCCTCGCCCACGTCGCGGGCCACCGCGGTGTTAGGAGTGGCCACTCCGCAGCGTGCGGCCAATTCCGCCAACTTCGCCTTGCCACATCTCAGGAGCGTGGCCGCATCCGGCAGGCACACCCCGATCCCCAACGCAACCAATTCGGGCACCGCTTCGGCCAACATCACAACCTCCGCATCCAACGTCGGGATGAACCAGTCAAACGGCGTCGCCGCCCTCACCTCCGCCAGGCGCGTTAGATAGGCCGCCAGCCCCGCGGTCGGATAGGGCATCGCATGACACGCGTCCGGACCGTCCGCGGCATACACGCCGCTTTCAAACGCATTATAGACCAAGCCGACGACAAACGCCTCCGGCCACGCCTGGCGGATCGCCCCGGCAATCGAGGCGCCGGGCTGCGGGTTGTCGCCGCGGTGCATGCCGCTCACTGCGATTCTGACAGGTTTCATAGCCAGCCGAGTTGTTTGAGGTCCCACAGAAAGGCGTCCATGTCGCAGCGCACGGTGAGCCGCCCCACCCCATGGGTCGCCACCAGTTCCGCCACCAGCTCGTCAACGGTGGCGCCGCGCTGCAAGCCGCGCAGGCAAACCAGCCCGGTGCCACTCACTTGATAGCTTTCGCCGGTGTTCGGGTCGAAGACGAATCCGCGATCATTGAGCATCAGATCGCCCAGGCGCATTGAATCGGTTTGCATGGCGGTATGTTTGCTAGATAAGTGGATTGGTCTCTATCTGGTGGCTCCAAGCCCCTGCCGGGCGTATTGATAGTCGGGATTGATGCTGACGAGCCGCCGGAACAGGATCTTGGCCTCCGGCTTTTGCCCGGTGTAGAACCCCGCCCATGCGGCACCGCTGATGGCATCGGTGTCTTCGGGATACAGGGCCATCACGCAGCGATACCGGCCGATCGCCTTCTGGTAGTCCTTGGCCTGAAACGCGCCCCAGGCCACCGCCATGAGCGCCCGATAACTGGTCGGCTCCAACTGCAGCACCAGGTCGCCGGCCCGCGCCGCCGCGGCCACGTCACTCTGGTCCTGCGCCACGGTGAGCAACCCAAGCCGCGGACTCAGCGCAATGCTCTGGAGCTTCATCGCACTCACGTATTGGCGCGCAGCCTCATCGTATTTCTTCTGTCCGTAGGCCAGCCACGCGGCACGCATCGTCGCCAGATAGGCGTCCCCACCGTTGCGCGCAAACGCCGCGGCCTTGGCCAGCGCCGCGTCCGGCTCGCCGCTCTTCTCGGCTTGCAGCGACGCCTGCCACAATGTTCCCAACATCTCCTCCTTGGACTTGCGCTCGGCTTGATCGGCGGTGCCCGCGGCCAGGGCGATGACCGGCAACAACAATAACAGGGTTCGTTTCATGGTGGCATGCGTTTCGGGTTACGCGCTCAATCTCCACCGCCATTGTTAAGCGGGTATGTCACCCAAGCGCAAAATTGTAAAGATTTGGTAAGCGTCCGCCGGAAAGACCCAAGACTGCAAGACCATGGGGAAGAGAAGAGTCCGACCTGTCAGACCTGTCAGACGGGACGGGAAGCACCGCCGTCTCAAGCCAAACATGCCCTGGCATTCGTAGCCTTGGCGAAGAAGGCCCGCCCATATCTTATTCCTCCGCGCACGGGCAGGCTGCCCGTGCCCCTCTGGATGCGGCCACATCACTCCAACAACCCATAACCCATCACTTACCGCCTTTGCGGATGACGATCTTCACGTCATTTTGCTGCGGTGCGCCGGGGGTGCTGCGGCCGTCGGCCACGTACTTGTCTAGCAATTTCGTCAGTTGCTCGACGATTTCCGGGTGGGCATCCGCTTGGTTGGCCATTTCGCCGACATCCTGCGACATGTCATAGAGCTGGGTGGTTTGGGCGGGGTCGCCGCCTTTGCTCCAGCCGCCGGAACCGGCGCACAGCTCGAGTTTCCACGGGCCCTGACGGATGGCGAAGGCGCCGTTGATGGAATGATGGACGACGGGCACGCGCGGCGGAACCTGGGCCTTGCCTAACAACAGCGGCAGGATGCTCACACTGTCCTCGCCGGCGGTGTCGGGCAGCTTGGCCCCAACGATTTCCGCGCAGGTGGCCATCAGGTCGGTTAGACAGATCGTCTGCTCGCTGCGGGTGGCGGGCTTGATCTTGCCGGGCCAACGCGCGATGAAGGGGATATGATGGCCGCCATCCCAGATGTCGGCCTTGTAGCCGCGACGGTCGGCGCTGGGGAAATGGCCTTGCTTCTCCAACTTGTCCACACCGATGTAGGGCGCGCAACCGTTGTCACTGGTGAAGATGACGAGCGTGTTGTCGGCAATGCCATTCTTGTCAATGGCAGCGAGCACTTCGCCGAGCGCCCAGTCGGTCTCCATCACAAAGTCGCCGTAGTTGCCCAGAGCGGACTTGCCCTTCCATTCCTTGGTCGGCGCCAGCGGGGTGTGCGGCGAGGTGAGTGCCAGATAGAGAAAGAACGGCTGCTTGGCCGCGCTGTGCCGCGCGATGGCTTCGCCGGCCTTGCGCACGAGCGTCGGCACCACGTCGGCCGCCTCGAAGTCCGGCGCGGCAGGACCGGTGCGGCCCCAGGTCTTGGTGACGCTGGGGGCCTGGGTGAAGTGGTCGTTTTCAATGAAGGCAAATGGCGGCATGTCCAGCGAGGCACTGATACCGAAGAACGAGTCAAAACCGCGGGTCAGCGGGCTGTCCTGGATCGCCTGGGTCAGATCGCGTTGCTTGCCCTGCCCCGAGAATGTTAGGCCGAGGTGCCACTTGCCGAGGCAGTCGCTCTGATAGCCGTGTTGCTTGAGCAGTGCCGGCACCGTCAGGCGCCCCGCGGCGATGAGCGGCGGGCTGAAACCATCCAACACACCTGACTGGAGCCGCGAGCGCCAGTTGTAGCGGCCGGTGAGGATGCCGTAGCGCGTCGGCGTACACACGGCCGAACTGGAATGCGCATCGGTAAAGGCCAGCCCCTGTCCGGCCAGGCGGTCGATGTTCGGTGTGGCGATCTTGCCGCGCTGCGGGTTGAGGCACTGGACGTCGCCATAGCCGAGGTCGTCGCAAAGGACATAGACGACGTTGGGTTGGCTGGCGGCAGCGTGGGTCGCGGCCAGCGGAACGACTAGCAGGAGGGCGAGGATCGGCAGGACGGCTTTCATGGGTGGGTTT
>TBL_comb47_HYPODRAFT_10005127_pt1 | contig 14742 bp, 14 predicted proteins | sample TroBogypolimnion_40_FD_10682 | JGI IMG/M metagenome (IMG submission 10682)
TCAGCCTTGATGGCCGATTGGGGGTATGCCAAAGAGGCGGTCACCTACCGTGAGTTCACCCATCGGTCGCGGAGTTTGGCCAATGGCCTCAAGTCATTGTCCGGAATGGCACCCGGTGCGCGGGTGGTCATCTGCCTAGAAAACCGCCCCGAGTTTTTGGATTTGTTGTTGGCATCTTGGTGTGCTGACCTGTGTGTGGTGCCCATCAATGCGAAACTGCATCCCAAGGAAGTGGTCCACATTGTGAGCGATTGCGCTGCCGCCTTGCTCGTCATGGATGGAGCTCTGTCGCGAGAAGTGATGGTGCTATTGGGCTCAAGCCTGCCGGCCTTGAATCTCGTGGTGGTGGGGTCTGATGCCTACGCAAGGCTTTATCAAACACCGGTTACCGAGAGCGTTGATCTTGCAATCGATGGACAATCCAATGAACTGGCTTGGATTTTTTACACCTCAGGCACCACAGGTCGACCCAAGGGCGCCATGCTCACCCATCAAAACCTATTGGCCATGTCGGTCATCTACACGGCCGATATCGAAGCGGTGAGTCCGGGCGACTATCAACTCCACGCAGCCGCCCTCTCGCACGGCTCTGGTCTTTACAGCATTCCCCACTTGCTCGGTGGTGGTGCGCAAGTGATTCTGGATGGGTTTGAGCCCGACACCATCCTGGAGGCCTTGGGTGTGTTGAAAAACGTCACCTTCTTTGCCGCACCCACCATGGTCATGCGCTTGGTCGCAGCCCTTCAAAAGGGACAAGACGTCTCGGGACTCAGAACCTTGGTCTACGGAGGGGGACCTATGTATGTGAGTGACTTGCAGCGCGCATTGGCTTGTTTGGGCCCCAAGCTCTATCAACTCTATGGCCAAGGCGAGAGCCCCATGTCCATCACTGGTTTGACCCCAAAAGACCATGTGGGTGACCAAGGCGAGGCCCATATCGCGAGGTTGTCTTCTTGCGGCACGCCACGCACCGGAGTCGAGCTTAGGGTGGTGGATGACCAAGGCTTCGATGTGCCACAAGGTGAGATGGGTGAAGTGATCACCCGCAACCCCACCATCATGTCGGGTTATTGGAACAACCCTCCTGCCACGTCACAAGCGTTAAGGCACGGGTGGCTTTGGACCGGCGACATGGGGAGGTTGGACGAACATGGGTATTTGACCTTGCTCGACCGCTCCAAAGATTTGATCATCAGTGGTGGCTCCAACATTTACCCGCGGGAAATTGAAGAAGTGCTCCTTCGCCACCCTCTGATCCTCGAGTGCTCGGTGATTGGTGAGTCCCATCCCGACTGGGGCGAGCAAGTGGTGGCCTTCATCGTGGTTCAAGCGGGTCAGGCCCTGGACGCACACGAGCTTGACAAGCTTTGCTTGGACAATATCGCCAGGTTCAAGCGACCCAAGGTCTACAAAATCGTGGACGCCTTGCCCAAAAACAATTACGGCAAGGTCTTGAAGACCGAGCTGCGCCAAGTCCTACAACGGGAGCGAGATCATGCGTGAAGTTTATATTGCCGGAATCGGGTCCACCTCATTTGGCAACCATTCGACCACCAGCATTGAAAACTTGGCCGCCAGTGTGGTGGTTCAAGCCTTGATGGACTGCACGGTCGATCGACTCGAGGTCGGGGCCTTGTATTTGGGCAACTTCATCAGCGGGCCCCTCAACGGCCAAGAGGTGCTGGCAGGCATCGTGGCCGATCGGCTGGGACTGGGGAGCATTCCGTGTACCAAAGTCGAAGGTGCTTGTGCGTCCGGGGGTATTGCCTTTAGGCATGCCTGCTTGGCCGTCGCCAGCGGTCAGGCTGAGGTAGCGATCGCGGTGGGTGTGGAGACCATGACCCACGCCTCCACCAAAGACACCACGGCGGCACTCAATTGCGCCTTGGACCATGAAAACGATGGTCCCAGTGGCCTCACCTTTCCGGGGCTCTTTGGTCTGGCGTGGCGGATGCATGCGCAAAAATATGGCACCACGCGGCAACATGTCTCGGCCGTTGTGCGTAAAAATAAAGCCAATGGCCTGCAAAACCCACTGGCCCAAATGGGCGCCCTATTGAGCGAGCGCGAAATCGAGGAGAGCAAAGCCATTTGTGACCCGATTCAGCTCTACGACTGCTGTCCGACCTCAGACGGGGCTGCAGCGGTGATTGTGGTCTCCAAGGACGTGGCGCAACGTCTTGAAAAACTGCTGGACCACCCCATGGTCGAAGTCTTGGCTTGTGTTCAGACCCGGGGCTCGCCCCACATTGGGGGTCACGCTGAACTCGTGTCTTTTGAAGCCAATGTGAAAGCCGCTCAAATGGCCTACGCCCAGTCGGGTCTCACAGCGAGTGATATCGATTTGGTCGAGTTGCACGACTGTTTCTCCATTGCGGAAATCATCGACAGCGAAGACTTGGGGCTGGTCCCCAAAGGTGAAGGTGGCCATTGGGCCTTGGAAGGGCGCACCGCCATCGGTGGCGACATCGCGATCAACCCCAGTGGGGGATTGCTCTCAAAAGGCCACCCGGTTGGGGCAACGGGGATTGGGCAAATTTATGAAGTGGCAAGGCAGCTTCGACACTCGCATTCGCACCAAGTGCCCCATGCCCGCATTGGCATGTCGCACAATTTGGGTGGGGCAGGGGTGGCCTGCACGGTCTCGATTTTGAGGGGAGGTCTGTGATGAGAATTTACGAGTGTCAACGCTGTCTTGAGCACTATGCCAAACCTTATGCGGTCTGCTCCAAATGTTTGGGGCTGGATTTGAGTGAGGTGGATGTGTCCGATGAAGGCAAGCTTGTGAGTTGGACCACGATACGGCGCGCTCCTGCGGGTTTTGCGGTGAGCGCGCCCTATGACGTGGTGGTCGTTGACCTGGCGGGAGGCCTGCGCGTGACCGGTAGGCTTGCTGCTCAAAGCGCTGCACCGTCTATGTTTGCGCGAGTGCTCAGGACAGAGACCGAGGATCAGTGCCCGATTTTTAATGTGATTGAGGACTAGATTGTGAGAAATGAGGAAGGCATGATGTCGCCATGCTCAAAGTTTGAGTTTGAACAAATCGATGGCATTGGTTCTCCCAATCTTGAGTTGGTCGGCCGCACTGATGCTGGTGCTGTCAAACCAACGGGCTGCGTGGTCAACATTCTCAAATGGCCAATCGGTGGAGAAGAGGATTCGGTCTGAGCCAATTTCAAGCATGGCGTCGATCAAGCTTTGTGTCCTGAAGTTTCCTGACGTGGTCAAGTAAAAATTTTCCTGAAAATAGTCCCCCAATTTCTTTTTGGCTGGATAGGCTTTTTCTTCTTGGACCCAGCCATTGCGGTGGTCCACGCGCCAAATGCTGTAGGGCAAGCCTTCACCCAAATGGCCCAAAATGATCTTGAGCTTGGGGTGGTGGTCAAACAGGCCGCTCGCCATCAAGCGCAGTGCGTGCACCGCGGTTTCTTGACCAAATGCCCAGGTCGGTCCCATGAGCCAAGGGTGGCCGGTATAAATTTGTGACCACGAAGGGATGGGGTTTCTTGGATGCAGATAAAAGGGCGCATCCAAGGTTTCACAAACACCCCAAAAGTCGGCGTATTGCGGTGCATCGCAATAGACCACGGTCTCAGGGTTGCCCACTTGAGAAAAGCCGTTGACCAAAGCGCCCTTGAAGCCGAGGTCCTTCATGCAACGCGTGAGCTCTAAACTCGCCAATTCAGGGTCTTGCATGGGCAAGGCGGCAAAGCCTTGGAAGCGGTCCGGGCGTTTGGCCACTTGTTGTGCCAAAAAGTCGTTGGCACGAATGGCCGTCTCGTTGGCGGCCTTGGGGTCGCAAATGGCTTGAACTGCAGGGGCGTTCAAGGACAAGATCATCATTTGCATGCCGTTTTGATCCATCTCACGCAGGCGTCGCTCGTGAATATCGATCAGTCTCTTGGACAGCTCTCCCCAGACCGAGGGCGCTAAAAAACCTGCTGAATCCTGCAGCGTTTCAGGCGTTGCAAAGTGCTCTTCTAAACCAATTTTTCCAATCATGCGGGCCATCCTCTCTAAATGGTGAACCATCAATGTTCGTTGATGGAAAAAACGCGATCAAACTCAAGCACGAGTCTTGTCGATGTGCGCGCGGATCGCTGGCGCAATCAATGCGCCGTAATGTTTCATGTCCTCCATCTCGCTGTCCTTCATGGGCTGGGAGACGCTTTGCTCAAAGGCGGGCAAGTTTTGCACTTGGGCCCACCATGCTTTGAGGCACGCCAGCTCATCTGTCCAGATCGTGAGCAACTGCAAATAATGCAGCCTGGCCATGTAAGGCATCAAATTGATGTCGGCCAGGGTCATGTGATCCCCCATGATCCAGGGGCCTTGGCCTGCCAAGGTTTGATCGAGAAGTTTGAGTGCTTTGTCGTAGGCCACCACCGCATAAATGACAAAAGGTGACTGCGCCCCGAGTTCATAGGTGGATTTAAAACGGTCGTAACGCTTGGGGTCGCCAATGTTCTTGAACCGCGTCTCTCTTTGCTCGGGCGTCATGAGTTTCATCTTTTCACGAAACATTGCTGAAAAACTGATCTCCGATATCCCTTCGTGCAAGCCCTCGTCAACCATTTTGCTCCAAAGCCTCATCTTGGCTTTCAGGTAGGGGTCGCTCGGTACCAAGGAAGGGACGGGATACATCTCATCCAAGTACTCACAGATGAGAGAAGATTCGGTGATGGCGCGTCCCGCGTGGACCAATGTGGGCACCACGCCTTTGGGGTTGAGCTTCAAGTACTGGGGATCGTATTGTTCGCTTTTGAACAAATTGACTTCGACGCCTTCCCACGTGAGCCCTTTGAGTGCCATGGTCAGGCGCACTTTTTGGCAACAAACGGAATTGCCATATTCGTACAAGGTGAGCATTTTTTGTCCTTTTCCTTTTCAGTAGCCAATGCGCAATTGATACGTCGAGAGATTTTTAAAAAGGCGTTTTGCAATGGGTGGGTTTGTTCTTGAGATCGAAGACCAAGGGGTGTGCTTTGACACTGAAAGGTATGGTGACTTGATCGAACGCCACCTTTTGGAGAGCCATGATTTCTTGTTGCGATAAGCCGAGTTCGTAGCCCGAACACTCGTTGGCACCCAAGGATCTGGGGTCGAGTTGCGTGACAGCGCCAAAAACCACCAAGGCTTCCAGGTAGTATCCGTAAGTACTGGCGTGATAGCTGTCAAAGGTCCAAAGATTGATTTTTCCCGCATCAATGCCATCATAAGGATTGGCGTCGGCAATGCCATCGTGGACGGCCTGGTTAAAGGCCTCTCCCACAGGAATCACATCTTGGATGAGCGCGGAGTTTTTTTGGGCTTGATCGTAAGCCCGCCGAAGATCTTGTGCCATCACTTCAAGGGGCTGACCACTCCAAGCACCCTTGGGTAAATAGATTTGATCAGGCCTAGACCATGTCGACATCAGATGGATTTGGACCCTGGGGTTCTTGGAATTTAAAAAGGACGCCATTTGTGCCGAGGTCTCAATGAGTTTCTTGGGGCTCTTTGGTTTGTCGGCATCCAAGGTGCTAAAGCCGTGCATCACAACAGTGTCCCAAGCCCGTTGTCCCAAAGTGCCGAGTTTGTTGTCCAAATGCCAGTCTAGGCCAATGCCGCCATGGGTCTCGAGTGCCACGTCATAGTCCAAGCCGGCTTGTTGTGTGAACGATTTGAAAATTGCAGGCAATCCGCCATTGCCTTCTTGATTCAAATCCTGAACAGTAAAAGTTCGGTAAAACTGTGCGCTCGAGTGTGCGCCGTAAGTAAAGCTGTTGCCGATGAACAAAATGCTATGGGCTTGCGTTAGGCTCATGGCAAATGCAAGTGTCAATAATACGACTGATTTTTCAATCCACTTCAAAATAAACCCCTACTGTAAAAAAATAATCTGTTTGAGTTCGCGACTCGACCATCAAAACACTGGGTCTGAAAAAGTGAACGAGCTGTTCGAAAAAAAGTATTCATTCAGTATCAATGATCAGAATTTCTGCTATCGTTGTCTATTAATTGTAGGACTTAACTGCGAGGGTCATGGTGGTAAAAACCATCAAACGGACAATATCTTTTAGAGGATCGACCGATTGTTCTCGGGTTTAGGTGAGCATCAAGCTGTGTTGCATTGGCGTTGAGTGGGGGTGGCGTCTACGCATGAGCGCAGTGGCCTTGACTTTGTTGTTTCTCAGCGGTAAATTGGGGCTTGTTCAAAGGCCTCGAGCTCTGAACAAAAAAAAACAAATGGAGCATCGATCATGTTGAAGTCTTTGGTTTTGATGACAGGGCTTTTGTGCTCAGTCTTGGGTCTGGCTCAAACACCAACCTTCCCAACTCACCCTGTTCGTGTTTTTGTGGGCTTTGCACCCGGGAGTGGCCCCGATATCCAAGCCCACACGGTGGCGCAGCAGCTCACCCTTGCGCTTAACCAGCCCTTTTATGTGGAAAACCGCTTGGGTGCCAATGGCACCATTGCCGCCAGAAGTGTGGCAGCATCCAATGCAGATGGCTACACACTGTTATTTTCAAGTTCCTCGATTTCCTCCACGCCCTATATTTATAAAAATCTTGGCTTTGATTTGTTAAGTGACTTGAAGGCCGTGGCCAGCGTGGGTATATTGGACGGCATGCTGGTCCTCGTTGACGCCAAGTCACCGATTAAGAGCATCGCAGAATTGATTGAGGTGTCCAAGAAGGAGCGCCTCATGTATGGCTCTCCCGGCGTGGGCAACATCATCCACTTGGCCACCGAGATGTTTGCACAAAAAGCCGCCATCACGCTCGAGCACATCCCTTATAAGGGTGCTTCTGAAGTGATGACGGGTTTGCTCGGGGGCAGCATTCAGATGATGATCGTGACCCCGCCCTCGGTCTTGACCTTGGTCAATGAAGGGCGGGTGAGGGCCTTGGCCTTTACGGGCTCCAAGCCCTTTGCCCCCTTGCCCAATGTGCCGCTGCTCAAAGATCTCGTTACTGGTTTTGAGCCCATGGGTTCTTGGGGAATTTTCTTTGCGCCCAGTAAAACACCCAAGCCCGTGCTGGACAAACTCAATGCGGCCATCCGTGAGTCGCTCACCGTCCCGGCAGTGGCCACCATCATGCAGCGAGACGGCTACTTTCCTGACAGCCGCAATGCGGCTGAGACCAGCCTGTTCTTTCAAGGTGAGGTGGCGCGCATGAAAGAGGCGGTCAAAGCCGCCAAAATTGAGCCCATGTGATGCGCTAGGCGGTCAGGATCTGCGCAAACTCACAGCCTCAATGCGCACCATCCTTTTGGCCTTGTTTAGCCCACGGCGTTGAGCGGGTGACCGTCAATGCTCACGGGCTTTGAGCTGATCAACACAAAAGCGATCATGCAGACCTCTTGGGTTGTGTTGACCCAATTGTGAACGGTTCCGCGTTGGATGAGGACGTCACCCGATTTCAAGGTGGTGACCACCCCATTGTCGAGTTCCATGTCAATTTGCCCACTCATGACGACGGCATAGTCGATCGAGTCGGTTCGGTGGTTGCGCGGCGTGACCCCAGGCTCGAACCTCACCACCCTAAAAATTGTACCGTTGTCGATGGTCGTTTTAAAGCTCGACTTTGTCGGGTCTTCAAAACCATCGTTGTTGACCGGAAAGCCCTGTGTGGACCACACGACGGTGGAGGTGGCCCCAGGGCGGTTGTTGATCACGTTTTGGGCGATCTCATCGATTTCAACCATGGCGTGACCATTTTTGTCGTGTCCGGTGACGACTCGTCGAACTTGAAGACTCATTTTTTGTACCCTTTGAATTAAACAATGTGGTGGTGTTGGAGAAAGGTGGTGAACAAGGCGGCCATCTTGGGCTCGGCATCGCGCCACTCTTGGCGATCCCATTCTTTGAGCAGTTGATCGGGGGCGACCTTTCTCACAATGTCGTCGTGCAACTCACAGCGTTGAATCAAACGAGATGCTTTGAGCGCGGTTTGTGGTGTGTGGATGACATCATTGCCTGCAATAAGGCAAGTCGGTGCGGCGATGGAGTGGAGTTGATCCTCGGTGGCACCCACGATGGGCAAGTTTGCCGACTCATAAAAGCGCTTTCGCCAAAAGTCCATGATCTTGATGAATTCATGGACATCGGTGGAGAGTAACTTTTCCCGGTTCGACGGATTGTCTTTGATGCACTGCGCAAAGTGTTCGCTGTCGCAAATGGCCTGCATGCCGCCCTTTTCTGCCAAGGTGATGAATTGGCCGTAATAGTTGTGAGCCAAATGCTCCACCGCCTCTTCACCACCCGTGACTCGCCAAAGCAGCAAGGAACTCACCGCTTTGCCGTGTCGAATAGCAAAGAGGATGGCAAGTCTGGCGCCGGCGGATGAGCCACCTACCGCCAAAGGCAAGGCGCCCAGCTGTTTGGCCAGTTCATACAAGTCATCCACCCAGACTTCGTGCTCTGAGGCCGAGCCATCAAAGCCCACGTCTGAGGAGCCGCAGTTTCTGCGGTCATGCAACAAAACGCGGTAACCAGACGCTGCAATCGATTTGGCAAAATCGAGCAATTCTTGGTAGGAGCGTCGCGAGCCTGGAGTCAATGCGATCCATGGCCCCTTGTCGCCAACGATCTCGTAATTGATTTTGATATTTCTCACCAATGCAGTTGCCATCTTGAACTCCAGTCTTTTTAAATTACGTTTTAACTCGACATGCTAGAACAGCCATGCAGGCTTGTGGCGGATGATGCGCTCAATGTCAACAGCGTCACTTGGCTAGCATCATTTAAATTTCACCACGATTTCCATGGCCAATTGGCCTTGTGCGTTGCTCGCCCACAATTGGCAAGATAGGCCATCGTGCGAGGGCTGTCCCGACAAGGTGATGGTTTGGTTGGCAAATAAGGGCGCTTTGGCGCGCATGGTGTAGCTGTCCATGTCATGGGGCTGATCTTTCCAGTGGTCGTGGAGCAACTCCAAAAGCAAAAGGCTGGTCAAGCCGCCTTGAACAACCAATCCGCTGTAGTTCTCTTGGTTGACGGCGTAGGGTTGGTCGTAATGAATGCGGTGTGGATTGAAGGTTACCGCTGAGTAGCGAAAAAGGGTGACTTCATCCAACGTGAGGGTTCTCACCCAAGCGCTCTTGGGGGGTGTGAAGATGCTGGCCTGCGTTGAGGCTGGACTTTCGCTGGGCCCATCGTCTTTGAACACCATCATGTGTTCATCTTCAAGCACTAGACCCCTTGGTCCTGTGATGTCGATGGCGAAGGTGACAAAAACCAGTTTACCGGAACGCCCGTTTTTGGGGTTCACCGACTTGATGTGTATCGTTTTGGTGGCGTGGTCACCGATGCGAAGTGGCTCATGAAATTTCAGATTGTTGCCCACAAACATGCGTTTGGGCAAAGGACTGTCTGGGCAGCCCTCAAATTCGGCAGACAAGCCGTCAGGACTCAATTGGTCGGTTCGGATGATTCGGGGAAAGAAGATGAAGTGCCAGCCCCAGGGTACAACTTGTCCCGTTTGGGGCAAGGGGCTCTTGCGGTTCAAGGTCAAACTCAAGCGGTGGACCTGTGTAGGCGTGATGACATCTTCGGTGATGTGCTTCACACCGATGTACTTTTCAAGTTGAGCGTGCTCGCTCACGTTGGGGCTCTGGGCCTGTGTTTCTTTCATGGAATGGAGGTCTTTGACTTTGGTGTGAGTGGGCAATTCAATCGGCCGTGGCGCCTGAATTTTTGACCAGAGGAGCCCATTTTGCAATTTCAGCGGCGATGAAGGCCGCAAACTGCTCGGGTGTTGTGGTGCTCACGTCCATGCCCATATTGGCCAGTCTCTCGCGCACTTCAGGATGCCCCAATGCGGTGATGATCTCTTTGTTGTAACGCGCCACGATGTCTTTGGGCGTTCCTGCGGGCGCCACCACACCAAACCATCCCACCACTTCAAACCCCGGAAAGCCTTGTTCAGCGATGGGAGCCACGTCGGGCACGATGACCGAGCGTTTGGGAGAAGCGATGCCAATGGAGCGCAACTTGCCGGCCCGAATATGGGGCAGGGAGTCGGGGATCATTGAAAACATGAACTGGATCTGCCCTGACATGAGGTCGGGTACAGCTTGGGCGAGCCCCTTGTAAGGCACATGGACCACGTCAATTTGGGTCATCAGTTTTAGCATTTCACCGGCCAAGTGCTGAGAGGTTCCTGTGCCTGCGGACCCAAAAGACAGTTTGCCGGGATTGGTCTTGGCGTAGGCGACGAGTTCCTGAACATTCTTGATGGGCAAGGAGGGGTTCACCACCAAAATATTCTTCAATTCAGCGGCCAAGGTGATCGGGGCAAAATCTTTGATGGCGTTAAAGGGCATCTTGTTGCCATATAGGCTTGGGTTGATGCCATGGGTGGCAATGGTCACCATTCCGATGGTGTAGCCATCGGGTGCTGATTTGGCCACGATATTGACTCCCAAATTGCCGCCGGCACCGGTTTTGTTGTCAACAAGGACGGTTTGTTTCATCTGCTCGGTGAGCCCCTGGGCGATGGTGCGAGCCAAGATATCCAAAGATCCCCCCGGGGGCGTCAAGGTGACAAGCCGAATCGGCTTATTGGGAAACACGTCCTGTGCAATGGCATTTGAATAGACAAAGGCCAACAGAGTGCCAAGTGCAACGCCAAAGAAAGCCTTCCCTAGGCGATGGTGTAGATCGAGTCGTTGGGAGTTCATGCGTTGTTCCTTAATGGGGTGATGGAAGTAGGCGGTGTCGATGACTCTCGGGCCATTTCGCGCAAGCGCGCTTTGGAGAGTTTGCCAAACCCGACTCTTGGGAAATCCTCGAGCACGATGACCTCTCGGGGTACTTTGAATTTGGCGAGTGTCGCCTGGCAGTGTGTCATGATGCGTTGCACGCAATCGGCGCTCGCGTCCGCCTTGATTCTGATGAAGGCAATCGCCACCTCGCCAAAGTGCGCGTCACTGCGGGCCACCACAGCAGCCTCCAACACACCTGAGACTTGGCCAATCACTTGTTCGATTTCTGCCGCGGAGACACCTTCACCGCCAACCTTGATCACGTCCTTGGATCGCTCAGAAAACTCAAGCGCACCATGGTGGTGGAGCTTGACTATGTCACCCGTGAGAAAGTAGCCCTCAGCGTCAAAGGCTTCACTGGTCGCTTTGGGGTCTTTGAAGTATTCGGCAAAAATGGAAACTCCACGGACCCCCCGAACCAACAACTGTCCTTTTCCGGTGCTCTCGAGTGCATGTCCAGTGTCATCGACCACACGCAAATCGTAGGCCGTTGAGGGTCGACCGATGGTGTGGGGGATGCTGGGAAGCGTTGGGTCGGTGATGATGGGTTGCGCCACCATTTCAGTCATGCCCCAACCCCCAATCGTGCGCAGTTTGAAGTGGATGTCAAACTCGGGTCTGCACACTGCATCGGTCCATTGGCGGAAATGGTGAGGCGGCACGTCTTGTTGAGCGAGCAAGCGTGAGGTAAAGAGGACTTGTGAGCCCAGGGTGGCTTTGTGTTCAATGGCGCTGGGCCAATAACGGCTGGCAGAAAACCGAGGTTGAAGTAAGACGGTGGCCCCAGCCCAGAGCGTGGGCAAAAAAGACCACGCCAGGCCCACCACATGAAAGAGCGGCAAAAAGATGTGGCAGATGTCTTCTTGCCGGATGCCTTGCTGCATGGCGCCGAGTTTGCCCGCCCACAGCATGTTGGCATGGGTCCAGACCACACCCTTGGGGCGCGAGGTGGTGCCGGTGGTGAACATGATGGAGGCCGGTAGCAAGGGGTCGACCTCTCTTGCGGGCAGGGGTTGATCGACCAAAGACTGGAAGGCGATGGCGTGACTTGGCCTACTGGCATTGGGGTTGTCTGTGCCCGCATCGGTTTGGGTCACCGCGATCCAGTCGAGTCCTTTGCAATGCTGATCCAACATCATCGCAAATTTGGGTTGGGTGATCGCGACACATGCCCCAGACCATTGACAGAACCGTTCGAGCTCGGGACCGGCCGCCATCGCATTGGTGGCAACACACAGGGCACCCAATCGCGCACAGGCAAATCGCATCAACACGGTTTCAGGGCAATTCTCCAAATGAACCAGCACTCGGTCACCGAGTTTCACGCCTTGACGAGCCAGGCCGCCTGCAATGCAAGCAACGTCGTGGGCGAAGCGTGCATAACTCCACGTCTGGCTGGGTGCATCAAATGGGGCCCAAATGAGCATGGGGTGCTCGCCATGTTGCTGGGCGCGCTCATCGATCCAATGGGCCGCATCTTGACCAAGAAAGGGGTGCAGGTGACTCGGTTCAGGCGGACTCATGGGCGTGAGATGAATGTGAAGTGATGGCTATGCAAGGAGGGGATCATGAGGGAAAGCCAACTCGGGGCCCCAAGGAGGGTGAATCCTAGCATTGAGGGTGATGGGGGATAACCCTTGTAAACCAAGAGGCCCGAGGGCCTGAAATTATTCTAAACTGAAGTGGAGAAGAAAACGGTTCAAGTGCTTGGTGTGGTTGATGGGGTTGATGGGGTTGATGGGGTTGATGGGGTTGATGGGGTTGATGGGGTTGATGGGGTTGATGGGGTTGAAATTTTAAGGCCGGGTTTGCGGCGAGCGCATTTTAAAAAGGGATTGATGATGGATTTGTATGGCACATGGCATTTGGTGCAAACCATTGGCTACGATATCAATGGAGGTCCTGGCGTTCATCCGTTTGGCCCAGAGCCCTATGGGGTTTTGTGTTTCACCAAAAATAACCGCATGATCTGTGCGCTTTGCAACAACGCAGAGCACCTCAGTGAGAAAGACGCGCCGCGCGAATATTCATCCTACGGTGGGCATTTTGTGTTCGATGGAAAGGTCTTGACCACCCGGGTCGATATCGCCTCCGACCCTGAGCGCATGGGTACCGATCAAGTGCGTCAAGTTTCATTCGATGGCGACAAGATGATATTGATTCCGCCAGTGCGGCAATTCAGAGGCGTCACGCAAGGCAGAAACTTGATTTGGAAAAAATTGGGCTAAAAGTTAAGGCACGAGTGATGAAGTCTAAAACCATCAAACACACTTCTCGTTGGATAATTTCGATCTCGACGTTGCTGGTCGGCTGCATGTGTTCCTTGTCTGTGTCTTCACAAAACGCGAACGATTACCCAACGCGCGCAATCAAAATTGTTGTTCCTTCCACAGCAGGAGGCGGAACTGACTTGTTGGGTCGTAAAATTGCTCAAAAATTAAGTGAAAAATTCAACATCTCGACCATTGTGGAAAATAAGACTGGCGCGGGGTCTTTGATTGGAACCGAGTACGTCGCGCACGCCGCACCCGATGGCTACACCCTGATGGTCGGGGGCTTGTTCAATATGGTGATGAACAAAGCCTTGATTGCCAATTTGAGTTACCAGCCTGATCGTGACTTCATACCCCTGGGCTACATTTCAGCCTATTCTTTTATTTTTTTAACTCGCGCAGATTTGCCTGTCAATTCTTTGGCTGAATTTGTGGCTTACGCCAAAGCCCAAAAAAATCCCATCACCTTCGCCACCGGTGGTGTCGGGACACTGCAAGACGTTTGGGGTCAAATTTTTCTCAATGCCTTGGGTGTTCAGGGTACACAAATACCTTTCAAGGGGGCCATACCGGCTTATCAAGAGATGTTTGGCGGGCGTGTGGATGTGATGTTTGATAATTTGTCCGCCTCTAAGCAGCATGTGCTTAATGGCAAATTGAAGGGTTTGGCGGTGTCTTCCATTGAGCGCTCGAAAGTCTTGCCGCTGGTGCCCACCATCAATGAAACGGGGCTCACCAAATTCACAGGGGAGAGTTGGTTTGGTATTTTTGCCCCGGCCAAGACCCCACCAGAGGTGGTGAATAAGCTTCGTCAGGCATTGATGGCCATCAATCAAGAGCCGGGCTTTGCCGCGCAAGTTGAAAAAGATGGTGGTCGCGTCCTCGATGTGCCCATTGCCGAGCAAGATCAATTTCTTAAAGATGAAATCGCCAAATGGGTGGGCTTGGTGCAATCCAATCACATTAAAGCCGACTAGGGCTTGGCAAAGATGAACTGAAGATCTCAACAGGTGTTGACCTAGGGTTAAAACCGAGCGAGATTGGGTCCTCGAAGCATCTAAAATTTCATGCCCCCTTTATCGCTTCACTCAAAGTTACCCTCATTGTCTACAAACGCCTTCCCCATCGTTGCTCACAAACGATCGTCCATCCCCACCCGGTTCATCTCTCACGGCACCTTGGGCTGTCGAGATTTAGAGAAGACGCGGGTTTTTTATGAGGAATTTTTGGGCCTCAAGGTGGTGCGCACAAGTCACATCTCCATGATGGTGCAGCTCGGCAGCGCCCATGTCTACGCCGTGGTTCAAATCAAGAACAAAGATAAAATGCACCGCTGCTACCACAATGGCCTCGATGTGTTGACCGATCAAGAGGTCGATGAATCCTATCAATTGTGTTGTGAGCAAGCCGAGAAATGGTCGATCAAAGACATCACCAAACCCATCGAGCGGCATGGCACTTACAGCTTTCACTTCTGGGACTTGGACGACAATGCTTGGGAGATCCTCTCCAACCCCAAAGGCGGCTACACCTGGATCTTTGAACAAGGAGATCTCGCGGGCAAAGGCCATTTTTCCCAAGGTTTTCGCGAAAACCGCCCCGACACCAAGGACCATTGATTTGAAAACACTTCTAACCTCTTTGCCCCAAAGGGCACTTGCCCCGGTCTTGGTTTTCCTCATGCTGGGCTTCATGGCGATGCTCTCCCATGCGCAA
>TBL_comb47_HYPODRAFT_10005129_pt1 | contig 14737 bp, 13 predicted proteins | sample TroBogypolimnion_40_FD_10682 | JGI IMG/M metagenome (IMG submission 10682)
GGCCGGATTGCTCCGGCGCAATTTTCAATGGCGGACGCCCATGCTGCCAACGGCAAGTCGGCCGGGCCTGCGGTGATAGACGACGACACGCCCACTCCGCCCCATGCGCGGTTCACCTGGGCCCGCCTTGCCAAGGTGCTGGCGGTGGGCTTGGGGCTTTGGTTGCTTGGCATAGGCGGACTTGCCGCGCGCTACGGTTGGGATGCCACGCTGACGCAGATGGCCTGGTTTTTCACCAAGGCCGCGTTGCTGACCTTTGGCGGTGCCTATGCCGTGCTGCCCTATGTGTTTCAGGGCGCGGTGGAGCAATTTGCTTGGCTGTCGCCGGCACAGATGATGGACGGCCTGGCGCTGGGTGAGACCACGCCAGGGCCGCTCATCATGGTGGTGTCCTTTGTCGGCTTTGTAGGCGGCTGGACGCAGGCCCTGTTTGGCAGCGAATCCCGGCTGCTGGCCGGAGCGGTGGCGGCAACCGTGGTGACCTTCTTCACCTTTTTGCCGTCTTTTATCTTTATTTTTCTGGGCGGCCCGTTGATCGAGTCGACCCACGGCAATCTCACATTCACCGCACCCTTGAGCGGCATTACCGCCGCCGTGGTGGGCGTCATCGTCAACCTGGCGGTGTTCTTTGCCTACCATGTGCTGTGGCCAGCGGGTCTGCAGGGCCGCTTGGACGGGGCGTCGCTGGCCATTGGGTTGGGTGCAGGGTTGGCGCTTTTCAGATACAAGGTCGCCGTCATACCGGTGGTGCTGGCGGCCGGCTTGGCAGGGATGGCCTGGCAAGGCTAGCGGCATGGCGGACCATCGCAGGCAATGATTAGGGTATTCCTGCTGCCGGATGCATTGTGCGTCCCTAGAATGTGCTGCAGTGCAGTACATTGGTTGCTCCGCACAGGAAGCAAGAACAGACATGTCAAAAATCACCAACAAAGAAGCCGGGTCCACCGAGCGGATCATCAAGAAGTATCCCAACCGTCGTTTGTATGACACGGACACATCGAGCTACATCACGCTCACCGAAATCAAGCAGCTGGTGATGGACAGCGAGAGCTTCGTGGTGGTCGACGCCAAGAGCGGTGACGACCTGACGCGAAGCATTCTTCTGCAAATCATTTTGGAGGAGGAGGCCCAGGGCACGCCCATGTTTACCGCGCCGGTGCTGGCCCACATCATCCGCTTCTATGGCCACACCATGCAGGGCTTTATGGGGGGCTATCTGGAGAAGAACATGCAGTCCCTGATGGATATGCAGTCGCCCATGGTCAAGGGTGTCATAGGCGGCAATATGTTTACCCAGATGCAGGAGCAAATTGCCAAACAAACCGAGCAGTTTCTGGGCAGTCTGGGCATCAAGCGCTGACCCTGGCAAAGCCCGGCCATGCAAATGCGGGGACAATCGGGGCATGAGCGACACCCTTTCCCCTATTTCCCCTGCAGCCCCCGCGAACAAAGCCCCCCAGGTTGGATTCGTTTCCCTTGGATGCCCCAAGGCACTCACGGACTCCGAGCTGATCCTCACGCGCCTGAGCGCCGAGGGCTACCAGACCTCCAAGACCTTCCAGGGCGCTGACATCGTCATCGTCAACACCTGCGGCTTTATCGATGAAGCCGTGCAGGAAAGCCTGGACACGATTGGCGAGGCTTTGGCCGAAAACGGCCGCGTCATCGTCACCGGCTGCCTGGGTGCCAAGACCGGCAAGGATGGCGGCAATATGGTGCGCCAGATGCACCCCAAGGTGTTGGCCGTGACCGGCCCGCATGCCACGCAGGAGGTAATGGACGCCATCCACCTGCACCTGCCCAAGCCGCACGACCCGTTTACCGACCTGGTGCCCAATGCCTTTGGCGTGGCCGGCATCAAGCTGACACCCCGCCACTATGCCTACCTGAAGATCAGCGAGGGCTGCAACCACCGCTGCACCTTCTGCATCATCCCCAGCATGCGCGGCGATCTGGTGTCACGACCGATTGGCGATGTGCTGACCGAAGCCCGCGCCCTGTTTGAAGGCGGCGTGAAGGAGTTGCTGGTGATCAGCCAGGACACCTCGGCCTATGGCGTGGATGTGAAATACCGCACCGGCTTTTGGGACGGCAAGCCGGTCAAGACCCGCATGCAGGAACTGGTGCAGACCCTGGGCGAAATTGCGCAGGGCTATGGCGCTTGGGTCCGCCTGCATTACGTCTATCCGTATCCCAGCGTGGATGGCATTTTGCCGCTGATGGCCAGCGGTCTGGTGTTGCCGTATCTGGACGTGCCGCTGCAGCACAGCCACCCGGATGTGCTGCGCCGCATGAAGCGTCCGGCCAGTGGCGAGAAGAATCTGGAGCGCATCCAGCAGTGGCGAGAGATTTGCCCCGAACTGGTGGTGCGCAGCACCTTTATTGCCGGCTTCCCCGGTGAGACCGAAGAAGAGTTTCAGCACCTGCTGGACTTTCTGGAAGAGGCGCAGATCGACCGTGCCGGTTGCTTTGCCTACAGCCCGGTGGATGGCGCCGCCGCCAACGCGTTGCCCGGCATGCTGGCCGCTGAGTTGCGCGAAGAACGCCGCAGCCGTTTTATGGAAGTGGCCGAGCGTGTGTCCGCCGCACGGCTGCAGCGCCGTGTGGGTGCCACCATGCAAATTCTGGTGGACTCGGCACCCGGCATGGGCAAGAAGGGGGGCTTGGGCCGCAGCTATGCCGATGCGCCCGAGATCGATGGCGTGGTGCGCTTGTTGCCGCCCGAAAAGATCAGCAAGACGCTGAAGGTGGGTGAGTTCACCAAGGCGCGCATTGTCAGCGCCCAGGGTCACGACCTTATTGCTCAGCCTTTCTGAGAGCATCCAAGAGCCCCCACGTTCGCTCGCTGCGCGTAGTTCTCTGGTCGTGCAGATGCCAAGAGGCATGCTGCTCTTCGGCCTGTCCCGGTCTGCGCAGGCAGACCGTGAGCCGCAGGCCTCAGCCCTAAGGGGCTAATCCCGCTTGGGGCGGCCCGGCGCGGGATTTGAGTTCGCGCAAGGGCCTTAACAGGTCCGACAGGCCGTTGTGGTCGATCTCATGCATGAGGTTGATCAGACGGCCGATTTCGTTTTTGGGCACACCTTCGCTCACAAACCAGCGCAGGTAGTCGCCCGGCAGGTCGGCTATGCAGCGGCCCTTGTGTTTTCCAAAGGGCATCTCGCGTGTCAGCAGCAGTTCCAAATCCTCTGGATTCATGGGGTTGTATGGCGTTTGGACAAAAGAAAAAGGCCTGTAACTTGCGTTACAGGCCCTATCTATTTTGGTGCCCAGAAGAAGACTCGAACTTCCACGATGTTGCCATCGCTAGCACCTGAAGCTAGTGCGTCTACCAATTTCGCCATCTGGGCAGCGAAGGCAAGTATAGCATGGTGTTTTGCGTCTTTCGGACCAGCCCATTCACTTTTTTGAATTGAGAGGGATTCAGCGCTTTTGCGCACCGGCCCATGGGGACTTCCCCTGGGTGCGACACCATGCCAGAGTCGATTCTGGCGCATACTTGCACGCAGCCGCGTTAGGCTCGGTGCATTCGCATGCGGCAAGTGCTTGCCCCGCCACACAGGCATCTCAGGAAAGCGAGAAGTTTTATTAAAAATATCAGCCAAACCAGCGGCTTGCTGGACGAAGTAGAAGGCATTGTTCAAGGGCACCGTGATGGCCACGGTTTTGTGTCCCGCGACGATGGTGCTGCGGACATTTATTTGCCTCCCAATGAAATGCGCGCCGTGTTGCACAAGGACCGTGTCAAGGTGCGCATCGTGCGCAGCGACCGCAAGGGCCGGCCCGAGGGCCGGGTGGTGGAGATCGTCGAGCGGTCCAACCAGCCCATCATCGGCCGCCTGCTGCAGGAAAGCGGCGTCTGGCTGGTGGCGCCAGAAGACAAACGCTACGGTCAGGATGTGCTGATCCCCAAGGGCGCGATCAGCGTGGCCAAGGCCGGACAGGTGGTGGTGGTGGAACTGGTGGAACCGCCGGCACTGTTTGGTCAGCCCGTGGGGCGTATCAAGGAGGTGCTGGGCGAGGTCGATGATCCCGGCATGGAGATTGAAATTGCCGTGCGCAAGTACAGCGTGCCGCATGAATTTTCTGAGGCCTGCGTGGCCCTGGCCCGCACGCTGCCGGATGCTGTGCGAGCGCAGGACAAGCTCAACCGCATCGACCTGACCGACATTCCCCTGGTCACGATAGACGGTGAGGATGCCCGCGACTTTGACGATGCCGTCTATTGCGAGCCCTATTCCAAGGGCCGTGGTCGCACCGCCATCAAGGGCTGGCGCCTGCTGGTGGCGATTGCCGATGTCAGCCACTATGTGCAGACCGGCTCGGCCATCGATGTGGACGCCTATGACCGCGCCACCAGCGTGTACTTTCCCCGCCGCGTCATTCCCATGCTTCCGGAAAAGCTGTCCAACGGGCTGTGCTCGCTGAACCCGGAAGTGGAGCGCCTGTGCATGGTGTGCGACATGCTGGTCACCGAAGACGGCGAAGTCGACGCCTACCAGTTTTACCCCGCCGTGATGTGGAGCCATGCGCGCTTTACCTACACCGAGGTGGCTGCCATTCTGGGCAATACCAAGGGGCCCGAGGCCATCAAGCGCAAGGACCGGGTCGATGACCTGCTGAATCTGCACGGCGTGTTCCAGGCGCTGCTCAAGTCGCGGCAAAAGCGCGGCGCGGTGGATTTCGAGACCACCGAGACGCAAATCGTGTGCGACGACAACGGCCGCATCGAAAAAATCGTTCCGCGCACCCGCAACGTGGCGCACCGGGTGATTGAGGAGGCCATGCTGGCGGCCAATGTCTGCAGCGCCGACTTCATCGCGCAAAGCAAGCATCCGGGCCTGTTTCGGGTGCACGAAGGCCCGACCCCCGAGAAAAAGGAAATCCTGCGCAACTACCTCAAGGCCACCGGCCTGGGCATGACCATCAGCGACGACCCCAAGCCGGGTGAGTTCCAGGCGATTGCCCTGGCCACCAAGGACCGGCCGGATGCGCAGCAAATCCATTCCATGCTGTTGCGCTCCATGCAGCAGGCGATTTACACGCCCGCCAACAGCGGCCATTTCGGCCTGGCCTTTGATGCCTATACCCACTTCACCAGCCCGATCCGACGCTATCCGGATCTGTTGGTGCACCGGGTCATCAAGGCGATTCTGGACAAGGCGCGCTACCAGTTGCCGACCCTGCCGGTGCCCGGTGAGGCCCATGCCAAGTTGGCGCGCCGTCTGGAAAAAGGCCTGGCCTCCAAGGTCAAGGACCCGACCGAGAAGCCGCGCAAGTCCAGCGCCGAGGCTATGGCCTGGGAGGCCGCAGGTCTGCATTGCAGCGCCAATGAGCGCCGCGCCGACGAGGCCAGCCGCGATGTGGAGGCTTGGCTCAAATGCAAGTACATGCGCGAGCACCTGGGTGAGGAATATGGTGGCGTGGTCAGCTCGGCCACCAGCTTCGGCCTGTTTGTGACGCTGGATTCCCTGTATGTGGAGGGCTTGGTGCACATCACCGAACTCGGCGGCGAGTATTTCCGCTTTGATGAGATGCGCCAGGAACTGCGCGGCGAACGCACCGGCACCCGCTATGCCATCGGTACCCGGGTGCGCATTCAGGTCAGCCGCGTGGACCTGGACGGACGCAAGATCGACTTCCGGCTGGTCAATGAGAACGATGGCCTGGTCAGCCGCGCGCCGGGCGACAAGGCGGGTGGCGCCAAGGCGCGGGCACCGCTGCCGGACCGCTCGGAGTCCGAGGTCGGAGGGCGCACCGCATCCTTCAAGACCGAGCCGCGCCGTGCCGCCAAGTCAGGTCGCGCTGCAAAGTCTGCTGCCGTAAAGCCGGCCGAGCGTCCCTCGGCTACATCGAAAAAGGCGGCGCGTAAAAAGCGCTAAGGCCGTCGCAGGATCTTTCCGTCGGCCTGCTTCAGCTCCACTGGCACAGCGCCGATGCGTTCAGCACCGGGCCGGGCCAGCGGTCTGCGGCCTGGCCGTGGCGATACACCGCATCGCAGCCGGCGTCCAGCGCGCTGAGCCCTGCAGCCAGCCTTGCACCCAGCAAACCGGCCAGCACGTCGCCAGTGCCGGCGCTGGCCAGTTTGGCATTGCCGGTCGGATTGATGCGGGGTGTCTGCCCGGGCGCGGCGATGATGCTGCCCGATCCCTTGAGCACGACCACACTCTGATAGCGGTCCGCCAGCGCCTGTGCCGCGCCCAGTCGGTCGGCCTGAATGGCCGCCACCGTGCAGTCCAGCAGCCGCGCCGCCTCCAGCGGGTGCGGCGTCAGGACCGTGCTGCCAGAGGGGCGTTGTGCAACCTGTTGTTGCAAGGCCCGGTCTTTGGCGATGTGGTTCAAGGCATCGGCGTCCAGCACCAGACACTTGGCCTTGGCCAGTATTTCCGGCAGGAGAGGGGCAATGGCGTCGCCGCCACCGCAACCAGCGACCAGGGTCATGCCCTGCCAGTCCAGGCTGTCGAAACGGCGAAACATCAGTTCGGGAAGCTGCATGTCCAGCGCGGCAACGTGGGCCGCCAGTGGGCAGACAAACACACGCCCGGCGCCCCCATGCAGGGCAGAGCGTGCGGCCAGCAAGGCGGCGCCCACCATGCCCGTGTCACCGCCCACCATGCATACATCGCCATAGCTCCCCTTGTGGTGGGCGTGGGGTCTGTGTTCCGGAGTCGGTGCGCCAAGCAGCAGTGCCCGGGGTTGGGCCAGCGCGGCATTGCCCAGCGCATGGAACCAGATCTCGCCGCAGGCATCGCGTCCGCTGCCGGTAAACAGCCCCGGCTTGAGCGTCAGCAGACTCAGGGTGTGCTGTGCCACCACATGCAGCTCGGTGGCGTGGCCGGTGTCGGCATCCAGGCCGCTGGGGATATCGACGGCAATGGTGGGCACAGCGGCGGCATTCATGCGCCGGGCCCAATCGGCATAGATGCCCGCAAGAGGCCTCACGCTGCCAATGCCAAACAGCGCGTCCACGCAGGCGTCAAACGTCTCGGGTGCTGTGGCTACCCATTGCACCCCTGCCACCTGGGCCGCCGTCCAGGCCTGGCGGGCATCGGCCGGGCCTTGTTCCGGGTCGTGCGCCAGGCTCACCACCACTTGTTTGCCCCATCGCTGCAGATGGGCCGCAGCTTCCATGCCGTCACCGCCGTTGTTGCCCGGACCACAGGCGACCCAGATGCGCTTGGCGTGAGGTACCAGCGCCAGCGTGAGCTGCGCCAGGGCGAGCCCGGCGGCCTGCATCAGTGTCGGGCCGGTGCCCGCAGGCGCGGCTTCCAGCGCACGGGTTTGCGCGACGCTGTGCAGCGGCCAAGACTTGCCGCCGGCCGACCCGTTGCCCGGGAGGATGCGCTCAGAATGCATAGACATCGCCTTCGCGCGCCAGGCGCACGTCCAGTCCGGCGGCCAGTTCGGCGTGTTCCTCCAGGGCCGCCGCAAAAACGGTTTCCAGCGCATCGTCGCTGCGCGTGGGCTCGTGGTGGGTGCAGAACAGCAGCTTGGCGCCGGCCGCCTTGGCGAGGGCGATGCTGCTGCCGTAGCTGCCATGTCCCCAGCCTTTTTTACTGGCGTATTCGGCGTCGGTGTAGGAGCTGTCGGCAATAAACACATCGACGCCGCGAATGGCATCCACAATGCTCTGCTGCCTTTCGTCGACAAACACCTGGTACTTGGCAAAGCCCTGTTCGCCCGGTTCATAGATGTTGTAGGGCGACTCGTGGTCACCGGTGAAAAAGACCGATTTGCCGTCACAGTCCACGCGGTAGCCAAAATCAATCACCGGGTGGTTGAGCAGGCAGGGCGTGACCCTGGCAGAGCCCACCTGGACGGTTTCGTTGGGCCTTAGATTCACGTATTCGATGCGCGCCTTCATCTCCGCCTCGCGCACGGGGAAATAGCTGTATTGCAGCTGCACCGCCATCACCTGCTCTATGCCCTTGCCCGACACCGGATCAAAGCCACCATGCAGGCGCAGGGTATTGCCGGGAATGAAATTGGGAGTGAACATCGGCAGGCCCTGGATATGGTCCCAGTGCGAGTGCGTGATCAGCACGTTGGCCGTGATCGGCAACTCCGCCAGCAGTGTCTGTGACAGTGGAAAGATACCGGTGCCAGCGTCCAGAATGATCAGTTCGTTGCTGTCGGTACGGATTTCTATGCAGGTGGTATTGCCGCCGTAGCGCACGGTGGCGGGCCCCGGACAGGCAATGGAGCCCCTCACGCCCCAGAATTTGACTTTCATGCTGCGCCTTTCATAGTTTGGCGAATAGCTGGGCCTCTTCCCACAGCGCGTTCAAGTCGCCCAGGGAGGCAATCACCTGATCGAGGGTGCCACCNAGGCGCTTTTGTACCGTGGGCGGAAACGCATCAAACAAGGGATTGCCGCCGAAACCGAACTGCAGCTTCTTGGCGATCTGGTTGGCGCCAAAGACGCAGGCCAGCATGTCGGTGTCCTTGAGCTGGTCCGGATTCTGGTGGCCAATGGTTTCAATCAGCGCCGGGGCGAAGCGCCATTTCTCCAGCAGCATGGCACCGACCACGAAATGGTCGGCACCCAGGTGCTGTTGCAGCGCAAGGGGCAGGGCGATGCCATCGCTCTGGCAGGCGTGCAAGGCCGCCCTGAATTCCAGGGGCATGAATTGGGCCAGCACCACCTTGCCGAAGTCGTGCAGCAGGCCAGCGATAAAGCAGTCCATGGGGTCGGCGTCATCCACCCGGTGGGCCAGTTGCTTGGCCAGGCCGGCGGTGGCCAGCGAATGCAGCAGGTATTGCTGGCCATCGAAGCCAGACGGGCTGTCCTTGGGCAGCATGCCGATGGCGGCAATGCTCAGCGCCAGATTCTTGATGGTGTTGAAGCCCAGGTAGACCACGGCGTGGCCCACCGAGGTGATCTGCTTGGGCAGGCTGTAATAGGCCGAGTTGACAACCTTGAGAATCTTCACCGTCATCACCGGGTCTTTGTCTACGACATCGACCAGATCCTTGGGCGTGCTGTTGACATCGCGCGTCAGTTCCAGAATACGTTGCACACTTTTTGGAAAGGCCGGCATGGCGTCTACCGCGGCGGTCAATCGTTGGGAAAGTTCGGGGCTCATACGGTGGCGTGGGGTTGCACCAATTGTGTCAGCTAGAGGCCCCCGCCGCACAACATTATTCAGGACTTGAAACGTCCGGGTTGCAGCCGCGTGCTGTCGATATCGGTTGCTCTGCCGGCGATCTGATCGGCGAGCATGCGGGCCGCGCCACAGGCCATGCTCCAGCCGTTGTGGCCATGGGCCAGATTGAGCCAGACGCCGGCACCCACAGGTCCGATCAAGGGCAGTGCGTCGGCAGAAAAAACGCTGCTGCCCTGCCAGATTTGCACGCTGCGGCTGTAGTCCGCAGCCCCCGGAAAGTGGCTTTGCAAAAGCTGAAACAGCTTTTGGCTGGCTTGCTCCACTTGTTGCGGCCCGGCCCGGCCCAGTACGGCTCCGCCCGAAACCCGCACCCGCGAGCCCATGCGGCTGATGCTCGCCCGGCTCTGGTAATCCACCACCGCGCTGTGCGGTGCATTCAGGGGCTCACGGATAGGGGCACTGACCGAGCTGCTCCAGACCTTGGTGAGCGCCGCACCGCGCAGTTCCTTGCCAAGCAGGGTGGCGCCACCGGCACCGGCACAGAGCACCACATGGTCAAAGCCAAGGGCACCCCTGCCGTGCACCAACAGCTCAACGCGAGCGCCCGGCGTGATGCCGCTGACGGCGGTGCCGAACTGGAATTGGGCGCCGCTGCCCAGCAGCTTGTCCTTGAGCAGATGCGCAAGTTGGCGGCAATTGCCGGTTTCATCCTGAGGGAATACGATCGCACTGTGCAGCGGCAGTTCGGGGCTGAGGGCAGGTTCCAGCACCCTTGCCTGTTCGGCGGTCAGGGCGCGGGCGACAAGGCCCAGCGCGGTGAGCGCCTTGTGCTGTGGTTGCCAGGCAGTCTGTTGTGCCTCGGAGCCGAACAGCAGCAGCTGCCCCTGGGACTGCTCAAACACCAGGCGTGCCTGGGCCGCCAGGGTGTGCAGGCGCTGCAGGCTGTAGCTGGCCAATGACTGGGCCACAGCGAAGCGTTGTTCAAAGTCCCGGTTATCCGATTTCCAGGCCAGCAGCCAGCGCAGATCGCGCACGGTGAAGCCATTGCCCAGCGCAATGGAGTTGGGGGCGAGCAGATTGCGCAGGCGCGACTCCAGTGGCCAGGCGGGAAACGCCTGCGGATGGGCCAGGCTGGCGCCCAGGTGGCCGCCACAGGCAAAGCTGGCCTCTTCTGCTACCGAGGAATTGCGCTCAAAAACGGTGACGGCATGTCCGTCCAATGCCAATTCGTACGCCGTGCACATGCCGACGATACCGGCGCCAATGACTGCAATTTTCATGAATACCTGTTATTTGCCAAGCTGGGGGTTTGCACCAAGGCAGGGAAGGGGCCAGGTCAATGGGCGCTTCCATGCTAAAATCGAACGGTTGTGCAGGTGGTGCATTGCGTGCCACCCACAATCATTCGCAAACCGGTTCTTCAAGGTGTTGTGTACCAGTGAATTCTATTCTTCCTGGGGCGCAATAAACGAACCGGATTTAAGACCAAACCTTTGGAGTAATTTATGGCAGTAACTATGCGCGAGATGTTGGAAGCCGGCGTCCATTTCGGACACCAGACCCGCTTCTGGAACCCCAAGATGGCACCGTTCATCTTCGGTCATCGCAACAAAATCCACATCATCAACCTGGAAAAATCGTTGCCGATGTTCCAGGAGGCCGCCAAGTTTGTGCGCCAACTGACCGCCAAGCGCGGCACCATCCTGATGGTGGGCACCAAGCGCCAGGCCCGTGAAATCGTGTCCGCTGAAGCACAGCGCGCCGGCGTCCACTATGTGGATCAGCGCTGGTTGGGCGGCATGCTGACCAACTTCAAGACGGTCAAGACCTCCATCAAGCGCCTCAAGGACATGAAGGTTCAGCAAGAAGCTGGCCTGGACGCCATGAGCAAGAAGGAACAGCTGATGTTCGCCCGCGAACTGGCCAAGCTGGAAAAAGACATTGGCGGCATTCAGGACATGACGGTTCTGCCGGATGCGATTTTTGTGATCGACGTGGGTTACCACAAGATTGCCATCGCCGAAGCCAAGAAGCTGGGCATTCCCCTGATCGGTGTGGTGGACTCCAACCATTCGCCCGAAGGTATCGACTATGTGATCCCCGGTAACGATGACTCCTCCAAGGCCGTCACCCTGTACGCCAGCGGTATCGCCGATGCGGTCATCGAAGGCCGTGCCAGCGCGGTGGATGACGTGGTCAAGGCCGTGGTTGCTGCCGAAGCGCAGGACGAGTTTGTTGAGGTCAGCGAAGCTGCCTAAAGCGTTTGCCTGCCTCAAAAAGGGGGCTTTGTTGCCCCTTTTTTTTAGCTGATATTGAATACTGAACTGTTTACGGAGATTTGAAGATGGCTACGATTACTGCAAGCATGGTTGCTGAACTGCGCGGAAAAACCGACGCACCGATGATGGAATGCAAGAAGGCTTTGACCGAAGCCGAAGGCAATATGGAAAAGGCCGAAGAGCTGCTGCGCGTCAAGCTCGGCAGCAAGGCTGGCAAGGCCGCTGCACGTATCACCGCCGAAGGCGTGGTCGTGAACAGCGTCGAAGGCAATGTGGGCGCCCTGCTCGAAGTCAATTGCGAAACCGACTTCGTGACCAAGAACGACAGCTTCCTGGCGCTGGCCAATGCCGCTGCCGCGCTGATCGCCAAGCACAATCCCGCCGATGTGGCCGCCCTGGGCGCGCTGGCATACGAGCAGGACGGTTTTGGCCCCACGCTGGAAGACGTGCGCAAGGGTCTGATCGGCAAGATTGGCGAGAACATGACCTTCCGCCGTTTCAAGCGTTTCGATACGGGCGCCAAGATTGCTACCTATTTGCACGGAACCCGCATCGGCGTGGTGGTGGAATTTGAAGGTGACGAGGTTGCGGCCAAGGACGTCGCCATGCACGTGGCCGCCATGAAGCCGGTCTCCCTGTCCAGCGCCGAAGTGCCTGCCGCACTGGTGGAGCGCGAGCGTTCCGTCGCCGCCGCCAAGGCTGCCGAAGATGCTGCCGTGGCAACCGCTGCCGGCAAGCCGGTGCAGTCCGCCGAAATCGTGACCAAGCGTATCGAAGGTGGCGTGCAAAAATTCCTGAAAGAAGTGTCCCTGTTCAACCAGGCCTTCGTCAAGAACGACAAGCAAACCGTGGAGCAGATGCTCAAGGCAGTCAACACCACCGTCAAGGGCTTTACCCTGTACGTGGTGGGTGAAGGCATTGAGAAAAAGGTCGACGACTTTGCTGCCGAGGTCGCCGCTCAGGTGGCCGCTGCCAAGCAAGCTGCCTGATCACGCCTTTCCACCATTTCCAACCCCCCATCCAAAGGACCTATACCCATGTCGCAAGCCAAGCCCGCCTTCAAGAGAATTTTGTTGAAGTTGTCTGGCGAGGCGCTGATGGGGGATGACCAGTTCGGTATCAATCACGGCACTATCGTCCGCATGGTCGATGAGGTGGCCGAGGTGATCCGACTGGGTGTGGAGGTGGCGGTGGTGATTGGTGGCGGTAATATTTTCCGCGGTGTCGCGGGAGGTTCTGTCGGAATGGACCGTGCCACGGCCGATTACATGGGCATGCTGGCCACGGTGATGAATGCCCTGGCCCTGGGTGACACCATGAACAAGGCGGGCCTGACGGCGCGCGTGATGTCGGCCATCGGTATCGAGCAGGTGGTGGAGCCCTATGTGCGACCCAAGGCCTTGCAGTACCTCGAAGAGGGCAAGGTGGTGATTTTTGCCGCCGGTACCGGCAATCCGTTTTTCACCACCGATACCGCTGCCGCCTTGCGCGGAGCCGAAATCGGTGCGCAAATCGTGCTCAAGGCGACCAAGGTGGACGGCGTTTACAGCGCCGACCCCAAGAAGGACCCGCACGCCGTGCGCTATGCCAGCCTGAGCTTTGACGAGGCCATGAACAAGAACCTGGGCATCATGGATGCGACCGCGTTCGCGCTGTGCCGCGATCAAAAGCTGCCGGTCAAGGTGTTTTCCATCTTCAAGCATGGCGCACTGAAACGGGTGGTCATGGGCGAAGACGAAGGCACGCTGGTTCACGCCTGAGCGGCAGTGCATTGACGGGTAATTGCTTGACTGGAGGATAAGAATATGTCGGTTGCGGAAATCAAAAAAACACTGGAAGACAAGATGGACCATTCCATCGATGCCTTCAAGAACAATCTCACCAAGGTGCGCACCGGTCGTGCCAATCCGGCCTTGCTGGACACGGTGCATGTGGACTACTACGGCGCCATGTTGCCGTTGAGCCAGGTGGCCAATCTGTCGCTGATCGATTCGCGCACCATCGGTATCCAGCCCTGGGAAAAAGGCATGGGCGCCAAGATTGAAAAGGCCATTCGCGAGAGCGATCTGGGTCTGAACCCGTCCAGCATGGGCGACCTGATCCGCGTGCCCATGCCGGCCATGACGGAAGAGCGCCGCAAGGAGCTGACCAAGGTGGTGCGCAATGAAGGCGAGGGCGCCAAGGTGGCGATCCGCAATATCCGCCGCGACGCCAATGACACGGTCAAGAAACTGGTCAAGGACAAGCTGGCATCGGAAGATGACCAGAAGCGTTCCGAGGCCGATATCCAGAAAATTACCGACAAGCATATTGCCGAGGTCGATCGCCTGGTGGTTTCCAAAGAGCAGGACATCATGGCCGTCTAGGGCCATAGTCCCTATTCTTCCCTTCAGCATGGCCACCGCATCGGAGTCCGTTCCCCGGCACATTGCCATCGTCATGGACGGCAATGGCCGCTGGGCATCCAAGCGCTTTCTGCCCCGCATTGCGGGTCACAAGCAGGGCGTGGATGTGCTCAAGCGAACGGTACGCTCCTGTGTCCAGCGCGGAGTCGAGGTGTTGACGGTGTTTGCCTTCTCTTCCGAGAACTGGAAGCGCCCGGCCGACGAGGTGTCGGGCCTGATGGACATCATGGTGGCGGCCCTGTCGCGCGAGCTCAACCAGCTCAAGAAGGACGGCGTGCATCTGCAGTTCATAGGCGCACGCGAGGCGCTGTCCCAGCGGGTGCAGCAATGCCTGGTGGAAGCCGAGCGCGAGACCTCGACCAACCGGACGCTGACCCTCAACGTCTGCTTTAACTATGGCGGGCGCTGGGATATCGTGCATGCCGCGCAGGCACTGGTGGCTGCGGGCGAGGCCATCAGCGAGGAAAGCCTGAGCCGCAAGCTGTCCACCTTTGCGACCGGCGACCCCGACCTGGTCGTACGCACCGGTGGCGAGATGCGCATGAGCAATTTTTTGCTCTGGCAGTCTGCCTATAGCGAACTCTATTTCAGCGATGTGCTGTGGCCCGACTTTGACGAAGCAGCCCTGGATGCAGCCATCCAGGCCTATGTGTCGCGCGAGCGCCGTTTTGGCATGACCTCCGAGCAGCTTCCCGGAACCGGCAGGCCGCGCGCCTGAGGGAGAATCCTGATGCTTAGGCAAAGAATCATCACCGCTTTGGTGTTGCTGGCGATCCTGCTGCCCGCCACCTTTTATTCCTCAACGCTGCCCTTCGGTCTGGTCACACTGGTGTTGCTGGCCAGCGGTGCCTGGGAATGGGCCCGCTTGAACGCCCTTGGTTTTGGCGCTTCGGTAGGCACCGGGCTGGCCTGTGCACTGCTGTGTGCCCTGAGCTGGTATGGCGGCTGG
>TBL_comb47_HYPODRAFT_10005130_pt1 | contig 14737 bp, 10 predicted proteins | sample TroBogypolimnion_40_FD_10682 | JGI IMG/M metagenome (IMG submission 10682)
CCGAGACGGACGGCACTACAATAAAATCCTCCGTCCGAGACGGACGGCACTACAATAAAATCCTCCGTCCGAGACGAACGGCACTACAATAAAATCCTCCGTCCGAGACGGACGGCACTACAATAAAATCCTCCGTCCGAGACGGACGGCACTACAATAAAATCCTCCGTCCGAGACGAACGGCACTACAATAAAATCCTCCGTCCGAGACGGACGGCACTACAATAAACCCCTCCGTTCGAAACGGACGGCACTACAATAAAATCTTCCGTCCGAGACGGACGGCACTACAAAAGACCATTTAACAGCTATTATATCGGCACAAGTGCAATCGTAATTTTCCTTAAACCAGAGACTTGATCTGGTTCTCCCGTTCGCGCCAGTAACTGACCGTATCAGCAACAAGTTTGTCCAATACTTCGGTGTCCGGCTTTCCGAACATGGCGGGATATGGATTGCCGCCCGGCCCCAGCGGTTCCGGGGTGGCGAAACGCTGCCCTTCGGTGTAATCAAGCAGATACAGCGCCATCAAGACCGCATCCACGTCAAGGGAACCGCTGCCCAATGCGCCGCGGGTGGAGTCCGCCAGATGGATATTTATCAGCATTTCACCGGCGTCCAGCAGAGACTGGGCGATGTTAGCCTCTTCAGACTGCATGTGGTAGACGTCGCCGTTGATATGCCTGACGCCCGGATGATCCACGGCGGCAATGTATCGTCTGGCGTCTGAAATGGTGTGAACCAGAGACACTTCGGCGGAATTTATCGGTTCTATTGCCGCGCGGACGTTGGTTTGCACAAAACAATCGGCAACGATGCGGAGAGTCTCGACAGAACGTTCGAATTCACTGTCATCATAGGGCCGGGGCCGTCCGACAGCGCCTGGAACCACCAGCAGATATGATGCCCCCACCACATGACACAGATCCAACTGGCGGCGGATATAGTCGATGGCGTTCTGTCTGGCGATGCCGGAATTGCTTGAAAGATCGTTCTCCGGTCCGAAGATACCGCAGATGCCCGAAACTTTGATATTATATCGTCCAAGGGTTGCCAGCACATCTTTTTCCCTGTAGCCCAGGTCGTCACCATAACGGTTGCCGTGCAACTCGATCCATTTGATATCGTGCCGGGCAAGCCGCCGGGCTGAGTGCTCCAATGATTCCAGCCCGAATCCCCAATTGCTCCATGACAACTTGAGTTCCAGCTTTTTCAATTCCGGCATTTTCTTCAACTTCTGCCTGAAAGCGGAAACTATGTATTTTCGTTTTTCTTCATAATTCTGCAACTTCATGTTCACTCCTTGCCGAATAGGTTATTTAAAGTAGAGCCAATTGCAAAACTCAAGTTTTGCAGGAATTCAGAATTCAGGATTCAGAATTCAGAATGAAATTCTAATTCAAATCCGGATTTATTCTCATTTGAAACTCTTTTTAACCACAGAGGCACAAAGACACAGAGAAATCCTTTTTTAATGTTAAGACTTTTATCTTTACTTTTGTCTTTTATCTTTGCCCATTGACAGTTTCTTATTTGATAAAACTGCGGATACAGCAGTCCGTCGCTCTTTTGAAACTCAATCTTTTTCCTTTGAAAGACTTTTCAAATTCCTGAGAGTTCCTTATTTGATAAAACTGCGGGTACCGCAGTCAAACGCTGACTACTGAATTCTGACTACTTTTGCATAACTGGAAAGCCATCAGGGAAAACAAATAATTTTCGGTTTTCAAACAACTCACGCAGTTTTCTGCGTCATGGATTTGCCGGGACCTTACGTTTTATCTGACTAACCGGCATTTATGTTTTGAAGTACCGGGCGGAATGAGACTCTCAACGAACAATGCCCATCAGTAGATAAAATACGCCTCTTCACTATCTCAACCCTCCTGGATTGCTGACCTTAAAAATTCAATTATACGCACAAAGCATACCCGATATTCCCGCCTTTAAATCGAAGCAAAACGACTTCGATATGATTCAATGACTATTACCATCTTAGATAATAATATTGCTTAAACTTATACTCTAGGAGAGTGTAAAATGCACCTTTTTTAACAAAAAATATCTCGCCGACTAATCAAACTGAATGTATCGCGTGGATTATACCACTGTGGAATTTGCTATACTGAAATGATTGACTACAGAACAGCAAGGCGCTTACCTAATGAAACAGCCATTACCCCTGCCGAGCAGGAGTAATGACCATTAAAATGTTCCAATGAAATTATTTCTTCTTCAAGCGATCATAGAAAGCCGTATGTTCAAGTCCAAGCATTTCCCAGATTGAATCATCTTTGTATTTACGAGCACGATATGCCTTGACAATATCTTCCAGCTCTTCATTTTCATTTTTAACCGGAGCATCCTCTCTCCACTTGCCATCAACGGATTTGATCGCAAATTCTTTCCACATGGTCTCAGGAAGCGAAGATCGAAATGAAATATATTTGGCGCATCGGGAATTTTTAGGGGTGACGTCTAACCTTTTATGGTGCTCCGCGTATTTCCGGACTCATGTCTAATTTGCCGCAATGAAACATTATAGCAATCATGAAATTGTATTTGTTGCGGAATCCGCAGGCGTCTCTTTTCACCGCTTCAATCTTGCTGTTGATTCCTTCTGTGAGAGCGTTGGAAATTCCATGTTTGATGGCTGCCGCTATGCCGTTCCAGTGATTTTTCAATGAATGGGCAACTTTTCTGATTGGGTCCAGGCGAGAATGCGTTGCCCACCAATACCAGCGTTTAAAATATGCGGCGGTTTCTTCCTCATTGCGGTCTTCGCTCCATAATTCCCTCAGATTCTCTTTGATGGCCCATGCTCTGGATGTTTTCAGAGATATGGTCTTAGCTTTTTCAAAACGCACTTTATATTTATCCGGAAGATTTTCCTTGCCATAGAGGAAACAGAATCTCGACCGGGAAAAGTCTTTCCGCGCATCTTGGGGCAGATTGTTTTGTTCGTCTCTGCGAACCTCATCCACAGCCTTATTGACATTCTGGATAACGTGAAAATGATCGAAGCATATATCGGCTTGAGGCATATATTTCGTCTTCAATTTTCTTGCGCTAAACTTTTACAAACTTTTATTATGCTTCACCATGCATGATTGCCGGATGATGCAAGCGCAGGACGGTAGGAGCTACTGGCTGCCCGATTTTGGAGCCGGAGACATAATACCCTTTAAAGACAGCCGGGCCGCGATCGCGCAGCAGCGCATCAGGATTGGCGTCGTTAAAAAGAGATTGCCAGCTAATCATGCGGGTAGCGATAACTCCGGTATGATAGTCCCGGCGAATGTCAGAATCCAACGGTTTTTCAACTCGTTGCGGACTCCATGCGCAGGCCGCGCCACCGAAAAGTGAAATCAGATAACTGTCGAGCCGGTTGCTTTCCCATAAACAAATGTTAATTCCCATGCAGTTGGGGGATTTTTTACCCATCTCGCACCACAAGCGGGTAGCATCGAAAGCGCCGTTCAAATGCATACAACTGGCACCTCCTCCCATGATGAACGGGCCTTTATCAACGCCGGAAAACCGGCGTATTTTCTTTTTAATATCAGGTTCATTTTCAAAATATTGCCATGGTTCGACGATAACTTTCTGTTGAAGACGCTGCGGTAGAGCACGTCCGCCATGATCCGCCCAGATGCGCATGGTCAAGTCTTTTCCGTGTCGTCGTCCGACTTTTATGAGCAAATCATATAATTGTCCGACCAGCCATGTCGGATTCATGCTTTCCGGATTCTTGACGCCTGGCAGCGTTTTCCATCGCGCCTCGTCCAAACCCAGGTGAACCATGCTTTCGGTTTCCAGAACCGGAATAACTTCATCGTAAATTTTTTCAAGTAAATTGAATGCTTGCGGTCCGATTCCCAGACTGGCTCCTTCCAAATGCATTCCCATGTCGCCGTAACATTCCGGATAATGATAGACCAGCGAACCGGCGTGTCCCCAGGACTCAAGTTCAGGACATACGGAGATGTGATATTGCCTGGCATAACGGATGATCTCCGCCAGATCATCAATGGTGACGGCTCCGGTATTTTCGCTGCCTAGCGGCAAATGTTTGAAGCGCAACCCCATCAAATGGTCATCGTACAGATGCAGATGCAGTGTATTTAATTTCAATCTGGACATGATGCGAATGGACCGCCGGATAAGCGCCATGGAATAGACTGCACGCCCCATGTCCAGCATAACGGCGCGAATCCCATAAGTCGGCCAGTCGCTGATTTTTAAAACTGGAATCTTTCCCTGGCCGAACGCGGCCAATTGCAGAAACGTTTGCACCCCATAGAAAACTCCGCCAATATCCTGGCCGGTAATGTTCGCTCCGGTTGCAGTGACTGCCAGTGTATAACCTTCGCGCTTCAATTGTTGATCAGCCACATCCAGTTGAATCACAAAATCAGCATTCGACTTGGAACTGACAACAGATACTCCGCAAATCTCCCGCAAGTCAGTAATCAGGATATCGACCGCGCTCTGCATTTTGCCTGATGCCGGGATCGCAATACGGCGGGTTAAAAGATCAACCGTTGTCTTGCCGAGGCGCAATTGTTGCGGGTAAGGCGTCAAAAACGCTAAAGGACGAATATATCCATCGGACAGGCTGAGCGGGAAGCACGGTTTAACAGTTCCATTTTCCATAAACTAAAGTTTTCCTGTTTTGTTTTTCAATTGGCACAGATAACCAGCCGCATCTGCCAGGGCGGAATGACCGGAATCTTAAATCTGACAGACGGCGAATCGCTTCCGCCGGCGCACAAGGTTTTCTCCTGGCATTCCATATCAATGACATTTGCTTTGTCCTGATCAGTCCGGATCATCAGATCAACATCCAACGCTTCATCCAAAAACACATTTATCAAGGTCATGGCGATACGATTTCCATCCGGCGTCAGCGTCCACTGGTTAATCTTATGGTGTCATACATTTACCTTAACTATTTTGTTCCTCAATAACTGATTTATCCGAATGTACCGGTTTCGTTCAAAACTGTTTGGTTATTATGAGATGTCGGCATTCCGCCACGCGAATAGAGGAGCGCCGGCATATTTCTAATTCTACTACTTCACCTCATATCCGCATCCGCCGGCCATTTGGATCTGTTTTTCCATATCTTGGCCCCGTCCCGGCAGTCTGTCATTTTATAATAGCCGTAAGTATTTGCCGTCAAGCATAAGTATGTTATATTGTCCGGAGATACATAATCCAAATAGCAATTATTAAGGATTACAGTTGCCGGATTGGCCGCGCTGCCTGTGCTGCTTGCCACATATGAATTGAATATTGAGGTGTCAAATACCACTGTGCTATTCGGTCCGACATCACATAATGGAATACTTTGCGCAGCAATGTTTTCATACCATAAATACTGGACATCTTGAAAACCGATGAACTGAATCATGGCTGTTCCTGCAACCGGATAACTTCTCAAGAGTTGACAGCGGCTGGTCGCCCCGCCGTCTGAAGATTCCAGCCTGACATTATTAAACAGATATGTTCCGCAGGTTCTGCCTCCTCCCAGCACTTCCACCACCAAAGGGCAATTGGAGCATTGCAGATTGTTGACCATGATATTGCCTGATCTTTCCAGTTCAAAAACTTTTTGGCAATTTGAGGCGAAACTATAGTTGAACAGCAAATCAACACCTTGATCATTTTTTACGCGAACGGCAGCATCAAGATTACCAAAATTAACAAAGGAGAAACTCATATCGGAATCGCAGGTGTCTGAGACATTTTGGCCAAGTTGAATCCCTGTAGCGGCGTTGGAGAACGAAAGATTTTCAAAATGGTTTATCATATTGCCAAAGCCGGTAATGCTGACTGCAAGAAAGAGAATCCCGGCGCGATTTGCAGTAGAACCGCCTGCAAAAGCCAAGTCTCTGACACTGCAGGAATACGCTCCGGATGCCTGCATCAATGTTCCGCCGGCCGCGCCTCCCCAGATCAGGACAGATTGGGTGCAATAGGGATACCAAAAATCAGCGCAGTATCCCATCGAACCTTCTCCTTGTATAATCAAGCCTCTGGGGCGATTAAGAACTAATGTCTGTGTAATTAAATACCGACCTGCGGGAATATACAAAATTCCTCCCGTATTACCGGTATTGGTGCTGGCCGCCGCTATTGCAGTTATAAAAGCTTGAGTATCATCGGTAACACCATTTCCAACCGCACCACAAGTCCTAACATTAACAACAGTGGCGCCGGCAGTGCAGACTACCAGCAATGTGCTCAGCAAGAAAAGATATATCTTTTTCATGTTATGTTTCCTCTTTTGTAAATCCAAAGTTTTTCTGTTTTTTGAACATGTTGCCGAACCGCGTATCCCATGGTTCGCCATTTTGTCACCGTCGGGACGCACGAAAAAAATGATTTTCTTCCGAACAAACGGAAATCGGATACCGACGGACTAAATTCCCATCCCCTGAAAAGGCTTCACCCTCCTTTTGCGCCATTGGTTTCTCATTTTTGAATCAACATTGTTTTTTCATGCCCAATATCTTTTACGGGTATATTTTTGTCAATGCAACGGCTCATATTTGCCCATTGAGTTCCATATCCAGTTTATCTCGTCATCCGAAAGCGGACAGTTGAAAACCATTACCTCATCGACAGATACGGCGGCTTGCGCATTCCGCGGTGAAACCGCCGCGACTATTATTTGAACGGCCTTACCCGATATAAGAGGTATGGTGTTGTCTTTTACGAAAGGCTGTCCGTCAAGGGACATCTGAATGCAGCCGGGATTCCAGGCGAAAGCCAAAAGATGCCATTTACTTTTTTCCCAGTTCAAGGAGTTACCGCAGTAAACTGTTCTGACGGTACATCCAACTCCGCCGCCGCCCCCCTGAAAATAAGAATAAATCTTGGCATTGTTTTTCGAATCCATTTTACCAATTCTGAACATAGCCGCAGATTTTCTTTTGTCGTCATAAATTCTTATATCCAGCGGGAAGAAAGCGGTCTCATTCTTTGCCGATGGATTCGTCCGGTATATTTCGACCCAGAGTATTGCAGTTCCGGACAGGCTGTCCAGATTCTCCTGTCCGGCAAAGACTATCATTCCATTAGACAAGGCCTTGCCTGATTTTCCAGTACCGTATTCAATATCCTTTTGCGTTTTAGGCTCATTGCTTCCATTGGAGATGGAAGCAGCGGACATTTCATCAAATGCGGCATGAAATATCAGGTTTTTGTTAAATTTTGAAATAACATTTTCAATTGCCGGGTTTCCAATTGAAGGAAGCGCGGAAGATGGATTTTCATCGGTAAATACAGTCTGGCAAAGAACGCATGATGCGATGAAGACAGTTGTTTGAAGTTTCATATTGCATTTCTCCGGCGGCACCAAGAATTCGTCCTCGCGCCTTGCCTTGTTTATTTTGTCTCCGCGCTGTCTTCTTCAACAAGGATCAGCTTGAAATCATGTCGTTTGATGTTGAATTTAAACTTGCCTTCCGGGGTAATAGTAAGAATTTTTCCGCTCTCCATGTCCTTCGCCTTAAGTTTCGCGTCATTCTTAAAGAGGCTTTTATCAAGACTCATCAGCGCCTCTCCGCCGTTCCCCCAATCGCAGACTAGAACTAGACAGGCGCCAGACTTGCTCATGCAGAGCGAGGACGTGTCTATGCCGGTAAAGGATACCGGATGGTCTTTCCTCCAATATTGTGAAACTTTGACCTCCGGCCTGCCATACCCGAAATCCATCATTGCCTTGTAGGTATTCCAGAAGACGTCCGGAGTTCCGGTAGTCTTTATTTCATGCGTCAGGGCCACGCCGGTCCCGGTTCTTTCCGCCCATGCCACCTTTGGCTTGTCCTTGCCGCTGACAAGCCAAAGGCAATAGGGGATGTTACCCTGCTGCAAACCGATGCTTTCGGCACGGATGTAATCACGACTGAATCTGTCTTGGAAGTCGGCGTCCCCGTTTTTGTCCTCCCAGGTATAGTTCATCTGGGCCATACTCAATATCGGATTTATCGCGGTATTTGTCATGTGTACCATATTAAACACTGGACGTTTCATTTCAAGATACATCACACCAGCGCGGCGCACATATTCGCGCATATTGTGAAGCCCCATGGAAGATTGAATGCTCCCGTCAGGCAGATAGTAAGCGCCGGTAAGAGTCGTGTTGTAATTGGAGGCGAAGAAAAAATCGTCCCAATAAACCGTATCCACACAAATCTCAGCCATCTGTTTCAAGTACCATATTGCGTAGTCGCGGAAGCTGGCAACAGGGTCCAGATCGTAGGACAGGGAACCTGCATATTTCCACTTCCTCGTGGAAAATTCTGTAATCAGCCATTCATTGATGAAAGTCTGTCCTTCCGGCGTGTCCAGCCTTACGCCTCTGCCGTTGGTATAGAAACACATGTGTTCGCTCATTCCTCTGAAAGCGCAGTTAACACTGTCTTTATAAACTGTCGCCATTTTCTTCTTTTCATCCGGATTTCCAATTGTATCCAGCGCCTCGCCATAGCCCTTAAGCCAGTTTTCTATATAGGCGGTATCGGCAACGCCGGTTTTTCTTTTTTCGACAAGCTTTTTCAGGTATTCCATATCGCCGCCGCGCGGATAATGGTCGTTACTGGCCGTTTCTCCACCCCAATAGTAGCAGGAACCGAAGAATCCCAGGTAATTGTCCTTGTCTACGAACGGCCTGGCTTTATATGCGCCGAAGACTTTCAATCGCCAATTCTCCGGCATGGGTTTAACTGGTGTGGCTTGAAACGCAAGCGTTATTTCTCTGGGGTCTTTGAGTTTTGAAGGCTGCGCGATGAGATGGTAGATCAGCTCCAGCGAGTTGCCGTTCCGGCTGATTTCCTGGCAGGATTTGCCCGGGGCATTTATCCAGCCTCGGTCATTCTCCGCCGAAATGCTAATGCCAAGTTCTTCCCCGCCAACCCACAAGTAGGGAACAAAATTCCCAACTATGAATTGACGGGCGGCCTTCGCGGATGTCCATACTGTTCCATTTCCCGGAGGAACATAGCCGACGTAATTGAACCTTACTCCATCAGTGCAGGAATGCATCAATGGAGCTATGGAATTGTCCACCGGAACCACGAGACGCAAAGAATCTATTGGGACATCGGATTTCGGCAATTCAAGCGTCCATTTCATGAGACCATCATAATCCCACTCCACGTTGACAGTTCCTGAAAGCGGCCCTGCATGCCAGTTCCCTTTCGCCTCCGCCTTCGTATCCCGCTTTTCAGTCCATTCAAAATCAACGCCTTCGGCGATGTAAGTCTTGCCTGCGCTTGTCAACTCCAGGCGCATTGGTTGTTTCAGGATGCGAGAACCAAGTGCCTCCACCTGAGTCCAAAGTCCGGTCTTGTCAATGCGGTGTTTGCGCAGAATAGTGGATACGTCACTTTCTTCTACCCTTATCGGAGTAAAAGGCGGGATTAGTATGTCGCTCATTCCTATCTTATTGCCTTCCCAGGGAAACTTATGACGAACAAAGGTATCTTTCAACGGATTGACTTTCACACCGTCAAGAGTCAGCGTCAGTTCATATTCTCCTTCGTCAAGATCCGGTAGTTTCCATTTTTCTACTTTTGCGGAAAAGTTTTTAAATTCAGTCAATTCAAGTTTTGCAATAATTTGGGGATCGCCTTTCCTGCGGAGCTCGATTATGACACCCTTTACATTCCCTTTGCTTTCAAGGGCGGTGAAGTCCACTTTTAGCTTCATTGAATTGACAGAAGGGTAGTAGGCAAAATTAAAACTAATCCTTTCTGCCGCGCTGTCCGAAATCACAAAGAAAGGTTCTTTGCGGGAGGCCGAAAAATTGAAGTCTCTGAGATAATAAATTTTCCCGCCATCGGGAGAGCCGACCTTCATCCATGCGTAGATGATTTCGTCTGTCATTGCGGGAGTCGCAAGTTCGAGTATCCTAGTTTCGCCCGGCATCAACTCAATCGTCTCGGTCAGGTTGGAATGGGCGGAACTTCTAGGCCGCATTTGCATATCCGCCGCCACTTTGAGAGCTTGTGTCCCAGGATTGCGGATGGACAGTTTTAGTTTAACCTTATTTGCTGCTTCATTAATGATCTGGATGTTTTGCACGACCGGCGCCGAATCGTCCCAAGTAATGACAGGCATGGTGTCGGTGTTCACGTGGGGTCCGCCAAACGGAGACCATTGCGACACTTTTCCATACGGACTGTCAGGCGCGTCTGCCGTATGCTTCCAGTTCCGGCAGATTCTCACGCCGAAAGGCTTGCCATCAAGCGAACTGTCCACGCCAAGAGATTGTAATGGTATGGCACATTCAAAATGCCATCTGTCGCCGATTATCCTGCTCTTCGTCTCTACAGTGCCAAGCCAACTTTCGCCGCCGCTTCCGACGGCTAGTTTTTGGGTATACATGGCCCCTTTGGAGTTGATGATTGCCTGATAGATAAATCTGCTCTCCTTGGGAGCGTCCGGAACGGGATCGAAAAGAAGTTCTATGCTATCGTCAAAGTAAGCTCTTGTGTTGGCGTCTTTGACTGGAGCCGTTTTGGCAAGCAGCTTGCCGCCGGGGGCAGTTTCGCTTATCATCGCAATATAAAGGTTATGATTATCGCAGCCGACCCAGAAGCTCGCCTTGCCTCCGGTCAGGGTTCCCGATCCGTGTCCGCATAAACCTTCCATCCTCGCCGCTCCGGCCCATTCCGATTCCTTGATTTCGCCGTCTATGCAGGGAGCCGTCTTCATGAAAGGCAATCTTAGCGCTGGAAGTTTAAAGCTTTCTTCCGCCTGCACCATAAGAGGAGCAATGCTCAGGAATACAGATGCCAATCCGGTAACCAGTTTTTTCATAGTAATTCGTCTTTTTAAAATGTTTTATCTTAAGCAGTCCCATATAGTCACATGAAGATACAGTATGCTTCAAGGCTGGCGAGCATAATACCAGAAATCCAGAGTACTCACTGCACTGAAGACTTTTTGTTCTCCGACATGTCCATCAGCAAACAATATATTGGCGTAATTCCGATGCCTAGGGTCAAAATTTAACCAGGCAATATCCACAATATAGTTTTGCGAATCAGTGAGCCAAAAGACAGCGCTGCAGTTTTTCACTTTTCCAAGTTTGTAAAGAGGTTGTTTAAAGGAGGTTGAATAACTGCGGCAGAAAAGATCGTTTGCCGCGTAATGATAGGTGGCTCCATTATTCAGCACAGGAGACAGCGCACCGCCTATCGGAGCTTTGACGGACGGGCAACTGAACGTTTTGAATCCGTACAGGCTTGTACAGCCCAGCGGTTTAAAGACCCCTGAGAGATATAAGGTATTTCCCCAATACATGCTGCCGTAGACATAAGGAAAAATGTAATCATTATTGTTGTCGGCATAGTCCAAAAAGGCGCTGTGGAGTTGTCGCATGTTATTGACGCAAGTGATGCGTTGCGCAGTGCTTCTAGCACTGTTCAACGCCGGAAGCAACATTGATGCCAAAATTGCGATAATAGCGATCACAATCAAGAGTTCAATTAGTGTAAAATTACGGACAATTTTAGATTTTAATTTGCTCATTGTAACTTTCCCGGACGGCATCTGTCCGACTGCGCGATCTCCAAAAGCATGTCTTTTTTTCATTTTTCCACCTTTTGTTAGGTTGTTAATTTTCAGACTCTATCCAATCAACTCGTTATCTCAATTATCAAGCGCCCTGTAATCCGGTTTCCCGGATGACCAGGTGCGTCGGCATCTTGATGATATGCAAACAATTATCATTATTTTCAATCTGCGCAATGGTAAGTTCCGCAGCCCGGCGCGCCACTTCGTCTCTCTGAAAATCCACCGAAGTAATGATGGGGCGTTCATACGGAATCATGCCGTAGCCTTCCAGATTGTCATAGCTGACCAGTTGAACATCCTTTCCCGGAACAATGCCGTTCTCATGCATGGCGTCAATCAGTCCGAACGTAATAAAGTCGCTGGCGCAGAAAATTAATTTGCCGCGGCAGTCCGGCAGAAGTTTCCGCCCGGTACGGTAACCGCTTATCCGGCCATTATCGCCGACCTCCAAGGGGACGCTGATTACCTCTATCTTTTCCTTGCCGATGCCGACGGCTTCGGCCTGACGGAAGAATTCACGTATTCTGGCATCGCCATTGGGATGCGCCCTGTAAACAACGATCAATCCGGAGACTTTTTTCATGTCAATCAGCCTGACGATCTCCCGCATTCCGGTTGCGTGGTCCGGAATGACCTGATTGAACGGCCATTCTCCGATAAATTCATTGCGGTAAACCGTTACCGGCCCCTGGAAGGCCTCAAAAACCGGCAACGTTTTCTCATCAATATATCCGCAGTTCACCAGCAGTCCGTCCATTCCGGCAAATGCCTTTTCCGCCCAAACGGGGTCAAGCAAGTCCTGATAAGGGATGATTTTGATAGTGCAGTTTTTCTTTCTGAAGCTGGCCAGGCAACTGTCTGCCAACGCTCCGAATAAGGCATGTTGGCCGAGATCGTTATCACGAGTAAGAATCTCGCAGTAACCTATATTTAATGAGCGCGGCACGCTGGTTATGCCTTTGACATAAGTGCCGCTGCCCTGTACCCTATACAGAATATTTTCATCAACCAGTTTATTCAGTGCTCGGTTAGCAGTCAGCATGGCTACCTTATAATGTCTGGAAATATCCCGTGAGGACATAATCGGAGAGCCATGAGACAATTTTTTCTGTACAATTTCTGCGCGGATACTTTCCGCTATATCCTGACTGCGTATTCTTCTTTCCACCGCGACTTCCATAAAGCCACCAAAGTTATATATTTAGTTGAACTGTGTATATTATAACTTATATCTATAAACTTGTCAATAACTAAGCAATAAATTAACAGAAAAAATATTTTTACGGTGAAAAAGAAGAAATTAACACAAATCAATGCTATATACAAGTGATATACTTTATTATTAATAAAGAATCTTCTCCCATTCATCCTATCCCCTCCCGCAAGCAACGGTGTACTACGGACCTTGCGGACGGGCCGGAGATTCAAGGGCCAAGATCAAAACCGAATCAAGGGCCGGGGAATTTACCCAATGAAGATTAAATTGTTGAAATGATTTGGGGAAAACTGATGGATTCCGTCAACGGCGAATCGTGATTGCCGCCGGGAATCTCGAAATAATGAAAGTTCTCCCGCCCGGTCATTTTTTTCGCCAGCGACCGGGCCTGCTCCACTGGAATCAGTTGATCCGCGCCGCCATGGGATAAAAATACCGGCATCGTCAGCCGGTCAGTATTCGCCAATGCGGAATGCCGCCGGTAAAGTTCAGGCTGCTGTTCAGGAGTTCCGCCGTATGAGATTTGAATAGCCGCCCTGATTTCCTGAATTATCGGCATCTGCTGCCGCATACACCAGTTGTAATATGTGGCCATGTCGGTTGCGGCGCCGCGGGCAACTACGCCGCTGACATCTTCCGGATGCAATACGGAATAGATCAGATTGCTGGTTCCGCCCATAGAACCGGAGGCGAAAATGGTTTTTTTCATATCATATTCCCGGCGTAGCCAGACTACAAGGTCATGCATATCCGTTGCCGCAGCCGGTCCCATCCAGGCGTTACCCCTGAGATTAACCGTTAAAATACCTGCGCCTGTTTTACGGAATACCGGCAACCAAAATTCCCGGAGATCATGGCGTGTGTATAATTGGTCGCCATGCGAACCATGCCCATGAATAACTACAATCCATAACTCCGGATTTTTTCCTGGCAGCGCCAACGCCCAGTCTTTCACGTCATGGGTTCCGATATAATCCAGCCGCATCGTTCCGGACGGAAAACAATCTTCGCACATTTTCTGATAATTTATGATTTTCACATTTCAGTCCTTGCCAGTACCTTTTCGAAGTTGAGTCCAAGGCCCGGAATGAGCTGTTCATCCGGCACTGGCATGGACAGATACCGTCCAAGCTCCCAGGCTTGATCGTGCGCCCCGGTGTCCGAGCCGAAAACAACGCGACCATTGCCGACAATTTTCATGGATTCCTCAAACGGACGCGGGGTACAGAAACTACCGCAGAATTCTAGATAGACATTGGGATTTTCCAGCGCCAGCGCTTCGGCTTCAAGTCGTCCGCGGGTACCGCCGCCAGAATGGCCGAGCAGGAAAATTGCGTTGGGATACTTGGGGACTATATCCTTGAGCATGACGGGAGAGTCATATGAATCGTCCCAGGTGTGCAGCAGGATTGGCAGACGATGCTTGTCGGCATATTTCCAGACAACTTCATATCTGCTGTCCGTAATCGGTATCCGCCAATAGGATGCCAGGATTTTAAATCCGATGAAAAAACCGCGTTTGAAAAAGCCGTCCAGTTCCGCCGCCAATGCTTTTTCATACAACGGATTGAATGACAGATATCCGGCAATACGTTTGGAATACTTCATCAATTGATTCTCGGCATAGTGATTACCTTCGACGGCTTCGCCGAAAAGCGCGGTTTCGGCGGAAATTACGATTTTTTCAATCCCAAGACGGTCCATCTGGTCAACCATGATTTCAGCATATTCCGGAAACTCAATATCGCGGATATACCAACCACGATGCGTCGGCCCGGTGTGCCCGTGTGCGTCGATGACTTTTACACCTTGCAGCGGTAAGCCGTTCCGACATGTCTGCCACAGCGGTTTCTGCCGTATAAGTTCCGCCTCTTCCGCCAGTTTCTTTTTGAGCGGCTTCAGTTTAAGCAGACGTTCGATATTACCGTG
>TBL_comb47_HYPODRAFT_10005131_pt1 | contig 14736 bp, 9 predicted proteins | sample TroBogypolimnion_40_FD_10682 | JGI IMG/M metagenome (IMG submission 10682)
CCAAACATTACCTTCTTACCTGTTATCTGACAAACTCTAGACATTGTGAGTAATTTTAAACTTGCTTCCTACATTTTTCAAACAGTTCGCAAAGTAAAGTCTTTTTGTTTAAATAATCAAACTCTTCTCCTCTTTTTTATCGGTATTTCTTCAATTGTTCATAAAACACCAAACTGAACTGATAATCTGACAGATAAAAAGCATTATTAATGTTTAAAAGTAGTATATCAGGAATCTGACCGGAATAAAATGAGCTGAACATAACCAAAGCTTTCCGGTAAAGCTCCTATATTCGGTTGGGAATGTCTGTAATTTGCAAACTAATTCCAATCCAAACCTTATTCCCTGGTTTAAATTTGGGTATGATTTAAATCAACTGACAGGAACATATCTTGATCTTACTTTGCTTTTTCCTGATCTTATCCCAATTTTATCCTTAAACATTTATCTTGTCTATACGTTGGGTAGTTGGAACGCTTTCACTAATTTTGATCAACATATAATGAAAATATTTTGAATAACTCAACTGAAAAATATTATCCGACATTCTGGCAGGCAGTCAACCTAATGGTTATTTATATCTTTATTCAAACGTTGGTTGACCTTCCCCTGGCTATTTACGATTATAATCACGGAACCGACTGGCTTTATCAGCCTTGGCTTAAAATACCTGTTTTTCTGGCATCTACGCTGTTTATCCTTTGGCTCGGCTATTTTTATTCCAATCTAACGTTCAAACAGGTATTTCCACTAAAACGGTTTCATTGGCTGACTCTTCCTGCAATGGTTATTGCTTTTGCCGGATTGCAATATTTTCTGACCGAAATCAACATCCATTTCGAAAAGATCCTTCCTCCCCCGGGCTGGTTTATGGAACTTTTTGCCCGGCTTTTCGATTCGGATCTTGGCGTATGGGGAGGCATACTTCGAATCGTAGTCATTGCCCCGATTGTTGAAGAGGTTATTTTCAGGGGTGTGATTATGTCAGGCTTATCACGCAATTACCATCCTGCCTGGGCAATCTTCTTTTCTGCCTTGTTATTTGCCCTCTTCCACCTCAATCCCTGGCAGTTTGCAGCCACTTTTGCACTCGGACTCATTCTGGGCTGGATCAGGATACGGACAGGATCGGTTCTTGCCTGCATTGCAGGTCATGCCACCCATAACGGACTTGTCTTTCTCTCTGTTTTCTATTATAATGATTTGATGGATATTGCAATAATAAAGCCTGGAATGATCAGTAATTACTGGATCCATTTACTGATATTCGCTTTCGGAATTGCGATGATATGGTTTTTCAGCAGAAAAGAGGCACCGATCAAATCCAATTAATTGATCAAATGGAAAATAACTTTTCAATCCTATTTTAAATTCATCATTGACAGTGATTCCTGATCTTTTATAAATACGTTGTTTCCCGACAGGATCGGGTAGCAGTAGGTGGGTGATTCCGCTACTTTGATCAGTGCAACTTCGGAATATCCTTTTTCATCCGGTTTAAAAACCACCATGTTTGAAGTTTGTGGCAGTGCTATAATCAGTGAACCCGCATCGACAATGGTTCCAAAGTCGTTGTGCAGTTTGGAGTCAATCCAGGCGGTCTGCCCGGTAGTGGCATTCATGCAAAAGAGTTTTCGCCCGTCTGAGAGCCCATAGAGAAAACCATCTTTTAATACCGGTGTATTCCATTTCGTCCCAAGTTCTCCATTTTTCCAGAGCTCTTTAACGACATACTGATTACCCTGTTTCTGAATTTTGACAGCTCTTGTTCCCTGACCCTGTCCGGTGATGATCACATTCTCTCCGTCGATTACCGGTGTTGCAGAGTTATAAAACCTAAACTCCGTTGTAACAGGAAATTGCCAAAGTATCTTTCCCGATTCTGGATTAATCCCCTCCAGGTTCTTTGCGGTCAGATCCACAAGCTGTTTCTTCCCTTCTATCGTCATCATGGTCAATGAAGCATACGATGGAGCATCGCCGGGAGATTGCCAGTTTTGTTTTCCTGTCAGAAGGTCAAAAGCAATAAGTTCACCACTCTCTTTCCCGCCTAGGTGGACAATACACATCCCATTAAAAATAAGCGGAGATAGACTGGTGAAAAATGGAGGTAAATCTTTGGTATAGTCTGCATTCTTCCAGATCAGTTTTCCATTGGAAGCATCCAGGCAACAAAGTACGCCTCCAATTCCCAGGGTAACTATCTTCCCCTCTCCCACCACTGGCGTACTTCGTGGACCAGAGTGCAAGGAACTTGCCGGACCCGTAATTGCGAGTGCCGGATATTGATATTTCCAAACCTCTTTCCCGGTTTTACTGTCCAAACACTCAACTATTTCATTGCCTTGCAGACGGGCAAAGGTATAGATTTTACCTGCTGCCATCACCGGTGAAGCATCACCCAAACCAACGTTTACAGTCCATTGCCGGGTTAATTCGGCCGGCCACGTTTTTGGTGCCTTGAAACCTGAAACTTTTCCGTCGCGGTTTGCCCCGCACCATTGCGACCAATCCTGAGCTAAAGCATTTGTTGTCAAGGCAATAACTAAAATTCCGGCCATTGCAGTCATCAANCGAATAGTTTTCATATTGTAGGTTTTTACTGAAATTATGAATCTTTCGTATTGTTTAAATATACAAAAAATAAAAACATAAATAATTTTTCAGACCTCTCTTTTCCAAATTTTTAATCATGGAAATTGGTTGTTATTTTCCCTTGGCGATACTTCACTTTCTTCGCAAGAGAATTCTTACAACGCCTTTTTTCTCGAAAGTAATTGGGAATTGTGATACTCCAACCTCTCAGGGGGCTGAAAAAAGCTCCCAATCGCCGGTTTTATTGTCTCCTGTATACCCGAATCCAATCGATATAAGTATAGCATGGGAAAACAGCATCGGGAGTGATAGCTCCCCCATAGGTCAGGTTATCGTTCCCTCCCACCCCGGCTGTTAAAAGGATAAAGAAGTTATGCTCAAAAGGGTACCACTCCGCAAAATGGTTGGAATATTCCGATTTAAATACATTTTTCATATTGATCATCTCATTTCCTGTCTGATCCTGACCGTCTGCGCCATTACCAAATGCAGCTCCATCATTAAAATAATGAATATGATAGATAATAGTATCTATGCTGAATTCCATCCGGTCAGTAAACCAGTTAATTCCGTAGACATGGAAACCGGCACTCCCTGCCGTGGTATCCCCAACAGCCGGAGGATATCCTCCATAGGTGGGATTCGTATATGGAACCTGTTTATCCTTGAACGAATAATAGGTCCCTTCATGGGCATGGTTCCAGTCCAGATATTGATTGTTTTCCCAGAACCAGGCATAATGGACACTTCCCAGGTTATAAGCGGGAATTGCCCCCACATATTCCATGATATCGATTTCGCCACCCTGCGGCCACATAATGGCGTCAACATTCGATGGCTTTTCGGAGGGCATCATCCAAAAGGCAAATCCCTGACCTTTATACTGAACATTCTGAGGCCAGATCCGGGCTTCAATCCGGTACCCAGGTCCCCAGGCTTCCTTTCCTGATGAGCTTAGCCTGGCACTGGTGTAGTTACGATCCAAATAGGTCTCGCTGCGGGTGATTATGGCCAGACATCCTCCATCTGCATTGGTGACATTGTTAACAATAGTTGCGTTGTCGGGCCGATCGGTTGCACGGTCTAACTGTCCGGTCCCAAAGTCTCCGTTCACTCCTGTTCCTGTTTCAAAACTCCACTTTGTCGCATCAATCCCCGATCCGTTAAATTCATCGCTCCAAACCAGCGTGTAAACATAGGGTCCTTTAGAGGTGGTATCCGTCGGGGTGACAACCACTGGCTTTATTACCTGAACCGGGATTGCCGATTTGTGGCATGAAGAGGTGACCAAAAGCAATATTAGGGGAAATACGTCAACTGTTCGAAAGTGAAGCATAGCAAGGATGCAATAGTGTTAGATTTCGGACGATAAAGGTAATTCTAAAAATGGATACTATCCTACTTTTATAGCAGAAACACTATTCCATTAGGCAGATTACTAATATTCCTTTCCCTGTATTGGGTTGACCCGAAGTGGTATCTTTAGTAATTTACATTGATTATTTGCTTTGTAAATTATTCAGATTTAATTTTGGCAGAGTATTGTAAAACTTAACCCCGCAACCTTAAAAAGTCCATTGGTCACAGATTTCATGTTTGAATTACTTAAAGCAATTTTCCATTCTCCTGCAGGAAGAGTAAGTTGTTGATTGCTATTCAAACCATTACAAACCACCATTATCTTTTTCCAGTTGTCTTTTTCCTCCTTCCGTTCCAGTATATAAGCAATTAAACCCTCGGGAGTTTTTAAAAACGATAATTGTTCAGTTATTGCTTCGCTTGTGCGAAGTCTGAAAAGAAGATGGGATTTTCGTATCCGGATTAGTTCCTGAATGTACTGATAAGTCTTGTTGTTTGTAAATTTAAGATTCCAGTCAATGGCATTTATACTGTCCGGCTTGTTAAAGGAATTTTCAACCCCATGCTTGCTGCGCAGGAATTCAGATCCCGCCAGCAGAAAAGGTATTCCCTGGGAGGTGATTACCAAACCTAATGCCATTTCCTGCATCCGGACTTTATCTGCGTAACTTGCATCTTCGGCAGACTTACCGATTTTATCCCAAAGGGTCAGATTGTCATGACAGTCAACATAGTTTATTACCTGGCCTGGTTTATCAGCATAAGGTACTTTGGCATAAAATGCTTTGGCCATATTGACCTGTGGATGTGCCAATGCACCGACGATTCCAAATTTTACGGTTTCAGTAAGAGCCGGGTTACCGTTTATAAACCCTTTGGCTTTTTCATCAAAGACATATCCTTTAATACCGTCGCGGATATCATCGCTGAAAACAGCAATATTATTCAGCCGGCTAACTGAACTTTTGAAAGCCATTTTGTTCGGATCCATGTATGGAGCAGAGGCTGCCCACCCTTCCCCATAAATCAGGATGTCAGGTTTTATCTCTTTTAATGCTGCAGAAATCTGGTTCATCGTCTCAATATCGTGGATTGCCATAAGGTCGAACCGAAAACCATCGACATGATATTCCCTGACCCAGTTAACCAGGCTTTCAATCATGAATTTCCGCATCATGGGCTTTTCTGAAGCGGTTTCGTTGCCACAAGCAGACGCATCCGCAAAGGCGATCTCATTTTTCATTCTGTGGTAATAGCCGGGAACCAGTTGATTAAAATTGGAAGCCTCCGATTGGGCAGTATGGTTATAAACAACATCTATAACAACCCTTAACCCTGCTTTATGCATAGCCAGAACTAACGATTTAAATTCCCGGATACGAATTGAAGCATCGTAAGGGTTGGTGCTGTATGAACCTTCAGGTGTGTTATAATTTTTAGGGTCGTAACCCCAGTTATATACGGCTAAATTTAATTGAGTTTCATCAATCGAATTAAAATCAAATATGGGCAATAAATGAACATGCGTTACACCAAGTTCTTTGATGTGTTGCAAACCAGTACTTTGTGAATGATTGTTTTTTGTATTCAATTCTGTTAATCCCAGGTATTTGCCCTTTTGCTTGATTCCTGAGGATTGGTGCATGCTGGCATCGCGTAGGTGCAGCTCATAAATAATGGCATCCTGCGCAGAATTATCGGTAGTGTAAACCGGAGATTTGTCTTTCTCCCAACCGTTGGGGTTTGTTTGTGAAAAGTCGACAATCTGAACCCTGTTGCCATTAACTCCCACTGCCTTTGCATATGGGTCTGTCACTTCATTATGCCATTTCCCATTTATTTTAGCCTGAACAGTATAAAAGACGCCTCGGTTTTCTCCTGATAATTCAACAATCCAAGTACCGTTAATATCTTTCTGAAATGGCACTTCTTTAATCAGATTACCGCCGTTTCCCTTATCGTAAAGGTTAATTTTTAATTCTTCGGCTGTGGGAGCGTACACACGTATTACACTTCTTGTTTTTGCATAGACACATCCAAGATCTTTACCTGAATATAAAGGATAGGTTACTGATACTTTTGTTGTTGATTCCTGGGCGAAGCACGAAAATGTATAAATACAAGTAATTAAAAGGGCAATTGAATATTTTTTCATAATGGCTAGCTTTGGTTTTACAGTTTTTATTCTCCAAATTTATCTTTTTATAATGATTAATAACTGCTTATGGTATATTGTTGTGTGGTATTCCCGCGGATCAGGTTTATTGTTTTATCGTTAAAAGTCTTATTTTCCTATCCGGCCTGGAACCGATGTATTTTTCCAATTATTTGATTTAGTTAATAAATCTCTGGTATGGTGAACCAAATCCAATCCGCCAAATGGTCCATGTCCGGGGATTACAATTTTTGCATTCGGAAACTGGTAAATCAGCCTTGCAATTGTTTGAGGATAAGCCAATAAATCTCCATCAGCGATATTTCCCAGGTCTGTTGAGTTTAAACTTTTAACCATACAACCTGCAAACAATATCTGTTCTGAAGGAATCCAAACCACAATATTATCAAGGGTATGCGCGGGACCAAAATAATAACATTTCACGATTTTATCCCCTAATGCTAATTCTAATGTATCCTTAAATCCATGTTTTGGAGGTTCTAATCCTTTTGTCTGAGAAATATCAATCGTCATTTGGTTGGCATAGGATTCAATTTTTTGCCTGTGGAGGTATCCTAATCCTCCCATACAGTCATCATGCCAATGATTAGGAATAAAACCGACCACCTCTGTTTTCAGTGAATCGGCCAGCCATGAAACCAAATCTCTGGTTAAGGAATCATTCCACGGTGAGTCAAAAAGAAAAGCTTTGTGCCCATCGATGAAAACTAAACCATTTGCTCCTACCCGTCCATAATTTTTTGTTTCAAAATAAGAGACATGTACCCATGCATCATTTGAAATCTGAATAAGTTCAAGATCCCTGGAAATTTTAATCTTGTGAGAATCAGATTGTGAGAATTCCGGAGTATTGAATCAAACCGGTCAACAGGATCATAAACAGCCATTTCAAATACAATTGCCGGTGCGGATTTGATTTAAAATCATTCATTTTGCTTTATCCATAAATGTTATACTTCCCATAATGCTAATAAGGATCATTCCTACAAAAAATATGAACAATCCTAATTTACTTTTTGAATCTATCTTACTAACCCTAAAAAGTAAATATCCTGCAACCAAATTAAATAATGCCCACAAAACATTCGTCAACGGAGATGAAAGTCCTTGGCCTGGCGGATGAGCAAACGGGGTTGGAAAAGCGTTTCCTGAAATACCATTCACAAAATGTGGAACCACATTCGTTAAAAACGCTCCTGCAAAAAACCCCGCAATGTAATGATACCATTTCATTGGTTTTTCTAACAATTTGTCTGTTTTTGTCATAGTTGCGAAAGTTTATTTGTTCATTTCATGTCTGTTTATTCATCATCTATTCTGGATTCCCCTGCTTTATTTAACGTTTCCCCAAAGGTATGTTAAATATTAATGGAAAGTAATTATAATTCCACCTCGCCCCGGAAAACGGGATTGAAGATTGTGTTAGATATTTTTCATACCCTGTTTAAATTTGTAATTTATTTTTGATAAAAACGCTCATTACCAGCAATTACTGAGATTAACGCTGCCAGTGCGGATTTGCAATCAGCGCCTTACTGATATTGGATCTATAATTCCATTAAATTAAACAAATCCAAGAAACAAAGTCCGGTGAAATTTTATTGTGTATTCTCAGAAAAAGGGCTTTTAAAGGTTGTGGCATTGGGATTGATAATCACAGAATCTTTGTCGTGCGGATTGTGAATCTGCACCAACGAGGTTGACCATTCGTACTTCTGATCTTACAAATTCTAGGGATTTTTGTCTAACTTATCAATTGTTTTCTTCGCCGCCGCTAAGCGTATCGCTTTATTTTTCTCCACCAATTTTTCTTTGACGATGTGTTCCATTTTATGATGCAGTGGAATGAGCAATGCGGCAATTAACACTAATACTAAAAGCATCCATAAAGGCGAATCGTGTGTGAATTCGGCAAGCCATGGATGAATGAATAAATTTACAAATTCAAACACTAACAATAACCCTAACACAGCAAAAAAAGAGATCAATTTTTCCTTTACGATAACCGTTCTGGTGAGCAATAAAAAAATGTAATAAAGAAGCTAAAGGATGTTATGGCCCGTTAATTCAATGTACTGCAGATTCAAGCAATCTGCTGTTTTGCACATATTTTAATCCACGGTTAACGTAACTTCTTGCTTTAGGTTTATTCCCTTCATTTAGATAGTACATTACGATAGAATGATAAGTCAGTTCGATCAATTTATTTAGCATCTGACTTTTAATGGGCAGAGTACATTTATTCTCAAATTCCATTAAAGATTTCTCTCCGGCAGCGATCTTATCCTGATTAAATTGATCACTAGCAATTTGTAAATAGGCTCTTAACCTATGGTCCGCGAATACGGGTTTTTCCATTTCATAGTTATACTTCAGTTCAAGCCGGTTAATGGTATCCAATAGCGCATAGGAATCAGAAATGCTGTAAAGCTTTTTAGTTAAATAGTTTTCCATTAAAACATTTGCATTATTATGGTTTCCTTTAAGCTCAAGTGCTGCTGCGATGAACTTTTCAACCTTATCTGAATTTTGGTACCGATAACTCATTTGCATGTAGTAGGCGAAACTAATCTCCTCAATCGTCTTTTTGTTGGACAATTGCGATACTAATCGTTGTTGGAGTGAATCACAAAAAGCATCTTTATCGGTATATTGAAGTTTACGACCAATAATATTATTGAAAATTCCAAGGACAACATTCAAATCCGAATTTTCAAACCGGGAAAGCTGCGCCAAATAATCGATATCAGAGACTTTTTCATAATCACATTTCTCCAGTTGAAACAATAGAGCCGCATTTAGCAAAGCCTTTACCTGATTATCGGGATAGAAAAAATAGGCTTTCTGACATAATACCAAAGCCTTCGCAGTTTCATTGTTTTGAAACGCAGACAATGCTTTGTTGTAATATTGAAACCCCGGAAGATTAATAAATTCAGCTTCTCTAACCTCTTTAAACTTTTCTTCGAATATTTCTTCAACAGATTTGCTTTTATATTCAGATTCACTGATAAGCTTGGAGGAACGCAAATAATCAACATATTGCTTTTGAAATTCCCCATTAAAAATGGTCTTTTCAAAACCAGGGTTGGTGGTTTCTATTACGACAGAATTTGTTCCGGGATTTGCAATGAGATACACATGATTGGAAGAGGCCATCACCTTGAATGGAATATCCAGTTTGTTAAATGCAAGGGCATACAACATGGATGCCGATACGCAGTTATAGGTGCCCGACCGAAATATCACCGGGAAATACTCATTGTCATTATATTTTTGGAGAAAATTACTATGAATACTGGAATAAGAAATCTTGATTCTCTTGTTGATATTTTTTGATTCGATCGCCTTTTGAGTAAATTCGTCAAAGACGGTACGGTATGTTTTAAAATCCCGGATCGCTTCCCCGACGGTCATTTTTTCATCAATTGCCAGAAACAGGTAAAAAGTATCTTTCCGGTATTTCACAAAATTACGCAATGCGTCCTTCTCGAACGCAGAATGATACCTTAAATCTGAAAACCGGATTAAGGAGTCTGTCTGATTCTGAGCCGCAACCGGAAAAATACCAATCAGAATTTGGATTAAAGCCAGGGATAATAATTTCTTCATAATATATAATTTTTTCAAATCTTACTATTATTCATTAGGTGTTGAATCTCAAGAGCTATAAAAAATTCATACCAAGGAACTTCATCCTTATGTTCTCACGGGATCGTGCAAAATAGTCACCCATTACACAGCTTTTTAACAGGTAGCAATGGAATTATATTTTCAGATTTTTTAAATGATTATATAGTGGTGAGGAAGCATCAATTATTTAAAAATGTTCATTTGCTCATCATAAATTGGACTTTGTATGCTTAAAAAATTTAATACACTATGAAACACATGGTGCTGAGACAATACTTTATTCGGTTTGAGTTGCTTTGAACTATCAGATAACCAAACTATAAAAGGAATCTCATATTGTTCTTTAGGAGCAATACTTAAAGGTAGCCCATGCATATATAGATTTTTTTCTCCTAAAGATTCTCCATGGTCTGAAACGAAAATCATTGCACTATCATACTCACTTAACTGTTTTAAATTTGCAATTACCTGATATAAAATATAATCAGTATAAATAATAGTATTGTCATAAGCATTGATTAGCTCTGTTTGGGAACATTTCCCTAATTCAACACTATTACAAACGGGTTTAAAAGTCTCAAATTGAGGTGGATATTTCTTACTATAGGTAGGTCCATGACTCATACTTGTGTGCAACACTATCAATGTTTTATTTTTTTTACTGGCTAATATTTGTTCTTTTAGTCCAGTCAAAAGAACTTCATCATAATTACATCCTTCGCCTTTACAATCTGGCACTAAAACTTCTCTATGTTGATAATTTTTTATATGTACCGGCGGTTCTCCCCAGTTTGAAGTTCTCCAAATAACCTCTACATTATTTCTAAATAAATAATTGGGTAAAATTTCATATAACTCATCCGTATCTTTATATTCCAACATACATTTTACACTTGCGGAAGTGTAAGTGGCACAGGAGTTAGCTTCAAAATGAAATAAATTATTTGTTTTGGAAAGTAGCGGATTCGTGTTTTTCTTATAGCCATATAAAGAAAAATTTTGGCTTCTTGCAGATTCTCCTATGACTAAGATTACAACCGATTTCTTGTTATCTTTTATGGTAGCATTTGGCAATAAAATTTCTTTCTCATTTTCTTTGTGTTTATGAATATAAAAGAGTGAAATATTTACTGTATATGACCAGGGCATAGCAAGTCCACCCAATGTTTTTGAATTTTTATCAATCCACAGCCAATTGCTCGCATTGGCAAATACTAAAGTCAGAATAAATAATAAGGTAACCGCAGTGGTGATTAAAAATTTCTTCCAGGTTGCATTTATTATTTTAACTTTCATGATAAAAATGCCAGGAATAACACCAAGTAGAATTATGTATACTATTAATTTTATGGAAAAAAAACTAACAGACTCTTCATATTTGGTATTGAGTACATTGCCAATCATACTTTCATCGATTATAACACTGTAAGTATTAATAAAGTAAACTGCAATGGCGTTGATTAGAAAGAATAAGACCAATAAAAATTTTCCAACAAAATGTGACAGAAAGCAGATCAGGTAAAAAGCAAGATAATTTACAACCAACATTAGAATAATTGTACTAATAATTATAGTAATGCCGTTCACACTTTTGCAGTCAACATTATTAAAGACAAAGGTGTAAAATGGGAGATGAAAGAATAAAAAATTAAGAAAACTCATTAATAAAACAAAATGAGTTATTTTTAAATTATTTTTCAACATAAACATTTATTATTTTAGGTTATCACTAAAATCCTGGGTTCCTGAACGATTTGACAGGTTAAAATGTCGCACAACGGATGGCGGTATGCGAAGTTGGGGACACCAAGGAAGTAAAACTATTCGCCGATAAGAAACTTGCCCGCGAGAACTGCCCGTGCTTTACCACTTAAACCCCAGTTTTGTATGATCGCATGTTGAACTAATTCCCTCCCGGATTTATGACACATTAACGGTGGATCCCAATTGAATTATTTTCAAAATATAGCTCAAATTTCAACAATAAAAATGAATATTATGTAATAACTAATTGCTAATTCCAAATTATTTACAGCTGTTGAGTTTTTAGGAATAAGTGTAGTGTTTTTGGAAACAGGTGTCGTGGAGTACTCCATTTTACCAGGTAAATTTCATTCTGAAATCACCGGAACTTTGCGCCTTCTTTGCGCGACTCAGCGTTAAAATGACCTCTTACTAAGTCTCATTATTTTGATTTTTTAAAAATCATTTGGAAATTAAAAAGCGTTACCAACCTCCAGAAAATAAATTAGTCCTTATGTTAAAGGATCTGCTTTTACGCAAAGGCAATTTTCGTAGCAGTATCCGTACTTAATTCTCCAGTTTGATTTTAGTGGGAATAACCCTTCCGGTGTGGTTTTGCATTCCGCACCTTACAGATACTTGATTTGTAATCCAATGAATTAAACAAATCCGATAAACAAAATCAGACGATATTTTATTCCATATCACCCTAATGCAGGTTTTAAAACTTTGTTATACCAGCATATATTTTCCTTAGAGCATCAGCTACATCATTTCAAATAGCCAAGTACTTTCCATTTTTCTATCCCGATTTTCAAAATAACCTGAAGTTTCATTTCATCTATCTGTTCCTCTTTGTTGAAATGAAAACATGTTTTGTTTCATCTGTAATAGCCATATTTTGCATTTTTAAGTTATGTACTCTGACCATTTTAACCCAGCGATAACTTATGAACCCATATGTATGCCTTGAATGGTAAATATAGTTAAGTTACTTGATTTGTCAAATTTAAAGAAAGTCCGGAGGGCAAGTCCCTTAGGCGCGGGGGTAACGCCGATGTTGGTATAGATTTACAATCCGCGCCGGCGAGGGAAACCCTTAAAGGACTTACATTATCGTATTGATTTGGAATTATTTCTAAGTTCAAAAAGTCACGGTAATACAATTTGGCTTTCTTATTCTCAACATGCTTTTATTCGATTTTAAAAACTCTCTTTTCGCCTTGTCGGGATATTCTTTGTTAGTCTAACCCTTGCAAATGGCTGCATTTTACCATTTTCTTCTCCGTCCATACGCCATTNCCAGGTGTTTGTACCCTTCTCATACAAGAATATCGTTTGAAATTGACTGGTATCTCCATGTCTTGAGACTTTAAATGATTTCCCGGAGAATCTAATCGGAGTCTTTAGAAAACAAAACTCCCTGTAAAAGAATCCTTTTAGTACCAAAAAGAGTTGGCCTGAACTCTTTTTCAAACTAATTTTTGTCATTCCCGGATAACCTATATTTCAAAACCACCTCTGACAATAAATTTTTGAAGCAGATTGTGCACCTTTATATTTATCCTAAATGCTGGTATTGTTATTTCCTCCAATTTTTCAAAATACTCCTTTGCCTTATTTCTATCAACGGTGCTCTTGAGATCATCGAAGCGGCCGAATTCATTCAAATTTGATTCTGTAAGGCCGATATTCATCATGGCACGTAGCTTGATTTCGTCTAATCCAAAAAGCTGTGAGAGGGTATAAATTTCTGCATTCCTGGCTTTAGATTGATATTCAGTAATATATTCCCTAAAGGATTTATTGCTCTCTTCGACGACATTCCCGCTTTGAATATCGTGAAGAAAAATATTGGCATACTTTTGTTCTTCCTGGGTAAGCGTTGCAAAGGATTTATGTAAAACATCAAGTGTCTGCTGAATTTGATAGTTATCAACCCCCTCCTGATTGAGTGTTTTGAGGAATTTTTCAAAACGGGAATTCATGTAATCGGCATCAATAAGCCCGGTATCTATTTCAGTTAAATAACCTACTATTTCAAAAGGAACATCCCCTGTTCCGCCTGATCCGCCACCTCCATTAAACAATTCCTTGTAACGAAGCACCAAAATCAGATAGGTATTTTTATTAAATTTTAATTCAATCACAGACTTAGGTTTTCCTTTTCCATGGCTAAACTCATAGATTAACTGGTTCCATTTAAAGCCTTGAATCTTGGCAGCCTCTAAAAAGTTATTTAAAACTTTGAAAAGTATGGCAAACCGGCCACGTTCAGAAAGATCATCCGGTAACCTTCCGAAATCCGGAATACCTGCACCAGTGAATAATTGATCTATCTCATCAAATACCGAATTCATCCTTTCGAGGTTATAATCCAGATGCTCGACAAACAGCCCGATAGGTTTATCGCCCGAATAGAGTTTTACCGCCTGGTTAATATTCTGTTCCATGGTGTGAGGCTTCCGGTAATAGCGTATGGTTCCAAAAGGTTTATCCGGGCCAAAAAGACGGTTTGTGCGCGAAAAGGCTTGGATGATATTTTCATATTTAAGCACCTTATCCATGTAGAGGGTATTGAGCCATTTTGAATCAAAACCCGTAAGCATTTGATCCACTACAATCAATAAGTCGATTTGCTTTTCGGGCGTTCTGTCTATCCGAATATATGGGGCTTTATGCGCCAACTTTGCTGCAATATCTCTCTTAAATTTTGAGTGATTTGCAAGGGTAAAATCCTGTCCGTAGAGGTTGTTATAGTCTGAAATGATTTCAACCAAGCCATCTTCCTTAAATTTCACTCCACCATCGTTATCAATATTGGGGTCAAACAGCACAGTGATATTTAATGCCGGTTTTTTCTTCTTGATCAGCCTGTAATATTCAATGGCTTCCCATATACTGCTAGTGGCAAAAAGGGCATGGAACTTTCCATTTTGGCTGAGGGTTAACCAATTAGCCAATATATCCTCCACCACTTTTTCACGATGTTCTTCACGCTCATATTGCGAGTTAGGCAAATAATCTTCGATTCCTTTGTTATAATTACCATCAGTGCCTAAAAATCCCGCCATTTTAACCTGATTCATGAACCTGTTGAAGATCTCTTTTTTCACGGGATCAGCAAATGCCTCACTTTCGTCGCTTGCTTTGGCGACAGAAAGGGCAACTTTCGTCCTTAAATCCCTGTCCCTGTATGTGGATACTTTATAGGGGTCAAAGCCAAGCAC
>TBL_comb47_HYPODRAFT_10005134_pt1 | contig 14734 bp, 11 predicted proteins | sample TroBogypolimnion_40_FD_10682 | JGI IMG/M metagenome (IMG submission 10682)
GCGGTCACAGTCAACGCCGCGGCGGGAACCGCGACCGTCAGCGGCACGCCGGCGGCGGCCGGTGCGGCGAGTTTCACTTTGAACGTGACGGACAGCGCGGGCGCGACTCTAACAAAGGCGTATAGCGTCACGGTCAATCCCGCCCTGCACGTCACCCATACCGTCAGCCCGGCCGGTTTGCCCGCGGGAACGGCCGGCACCGCCTACAACCAAGCGGTCATCGTGAGCGGCGGCACCACCCCGTACACGACCTTCGCGGTGAGCGGGTTCGATGGTGGGACCACCGGCCTGACAGTGGGGGCGGTCTCGGTCAGCGCGGCACTTGGCACCGTGACGGTCAGCGGCACGCCGGCGGCGGCCGGCACGGCGAGTTTCACTCTCGACGTGACCGACAGCGCGGGGGCGACCCTAACAAATGCTTACGCTGTCATTATCAATCCTGCCTTGGCCGTCAGCCCTGCGAGCCTGCCTGGCGCAAGCGCGGGGTCGGCCTATCAACAGACAGCGGCCGTGAGTGGCGGCACCAGCCCGTACGCGACGTTTGCGGTGAGCGGGTTCAACGGCGGGACCACGGGGCTGACCTCAGGCGCGGTGAGCGTCAATGCGGCGCTTGGCACCGTCACGGTCAGCGGGACTCCGACGGCGGCCGGCACGGCGAGTTTCACCCTCAACGTGACGGACAGCGCGGGGGCGACTCTAACGAACGGCTTCGTTGTCACCGTCAGCCCGGGCTACGCGGCTTGGGCAAGTGGGTTCGGTTTGACGGACAGCACCGCCTTGCCGGGTGCCATGCCGTTTAACGACGGGGTGACGAACCTGCTCAAGTACGCCTTCAACCTGAATGGCGGCGGCCCTGACACGCGCAGCCTGGTTCCCACCACCGGCACCGCGGGCTTGCCCTGCGTGTTCCTCGACGACAGCGGGGGCAAGCCGGTTTTGCGCTTGGAATTCCTCCGCCGCAAGGACAGCGGCCTGATCTACACTCCGCAACAATCCACCACGCTTGAGGCCGATTCCTGGGCACCCATGACAGGCACGCCCACCGTCACGGACATCGATGCCGTGTGGGAACGCGTGGACATGGATTGCCCCTACGACCCGGCGGCCACTCCCGCGTGCTTCATGACGGTGGAGGTTGTGTTGCCGTAGTCTCAGGCCGGGGAGTTGCAGATTTGGGTTTTCGTTTGCCGGGGCAGGGGTTATCAATGGGTGTGTTGATACGAAACCGGTTGGATGAACTGCCCGCGCTAGGAGCGCCCCTGCACCTGGCGCTCGGGATGTTTGACGGCGTTCACGTGGGCCATCAGGCGGTCATCGCACGGGCTGTGGTGGCCGCCGCGCGCAGCGGCGGCCTGGCGGGCGTGGTGACCTTTGATCCGCACCCGATTCGCGTGCTGGCCCCGGACCAGGCCGCCAGCGCGGTGCTCACCACGCTCAACCACAAGGCGAGAATCGTCGGCGCTCTGGGCGTCGGCTTGTTCGTGCCGCTGCATTTTGACGCGGCATTGGCCCGGCTTGAGGCGGAGGAGTTTTTCGCCCAATTGCTCGCCATCCCGCTGCGCACACTGGCCGTCGGCGAGGACTGGCGCTTTGGCCGCGGCCGCCGCGGCGATGTGGATTTCCTGCGCGCGCGCAGCGCGGGCGCCGGCATTGAGCTGGCAACCGTGCCGCCGGTGATGGTCGATGGCGAGCGGGTGAGCAGCACGCGCATCCGCCAGGCGATCCGCGACGGCTCGCTGGACGCCGCCGCCCGCATGTTAGGCCGGCCCTACGCCGTCTCCGGCGTCGTGGTGGAAGGGCGCAAACTCGGCCGCCAGCTCGGGTTTCCCACCGCCAATGTGGCCATCGGCGATGAACTCACGCCGCCCGACGGCGTGTGGGCGGTGCGCGTCGCCACGGCCGGCGGCGAGGCGCGGCCCGGAGTGGCCAACCTCGGCGTGCGGCCGACGCTGGACGGCGCGACACGGGTGTTAGAGGCGCACGTTTTCGATTTCTCCGACGACCTGTACGGCCGCGAAATCGAGGTGGAATTTGTTAGATTCCTGCGCCCCGAGCAACGCTTTGGGTCCCTCGAGTTGTTGCGCGACCAAATCCTGGCCGATGCCGAATCCGCGCGCCAGTGGTTGGCCTGAAAGCCCCCTATAAGATTAGACTTCGGAGTTCGGGTCACATCAAGTGGGTGGCTGTCAGGGCAAGCCCGCCCACTCCATGCTGCCTTTCATCCGCCGCCTCAGTTCTTTTTCTTCGTTTCGAGTTGTTCCTTGACCTTGGTTTCGATGTCGGCGTAGAGGGCCGGGTCGCCCTTGAGGAGTTCCTTGGCGGCATCGCGGCCTTGGGCGAGCTGGGTGCCGTTGTGGCTGAACCATGAGCCGCGCTTTTGCACGATTTCCATTTCCAAGGCCAGATCGAGCAACGAGCCGGTGGAGGAAATCCCCTCGTTGTACATGATGTCGAACTCGGCCTCGGTGAAGGGCGGGGCCACCTTGTTTTTGACGACCTTGACCTTGGTGCGGTTGCCGGTGACGGTGCCGTCGGAGGCTTTGATTTGGCCGATGCGCCGGATATCAATGCGCAACGAGGAAAAGAACTTGAGCGCGCGGCCGCCGGGGGTGGTTTCGGGATTGCCGAACATGACGCCGATTTTCTCGCGGATTTGGTTGGTGAAAATGCACACGGTGCGCGCCTTGGAAATGAGCGCGGTGAGCTTGCGCATGGCGGCACTCATCAGACGGGCTTGGGCACCGACCGTGGAATCGCCGATTTCGCCGTCGAGTTCCTGCTTGGTGACCAGGGCGGCGACCGAGTCCAGCACGATCACGTCGATGGCGTTGGAGCGCACCAGCGCCTCGCAGATTTGCAGGGCCTCTTCGCCCGACGAGGGCTGGGACACCAACAAATCGTCCATGTTGACGCCGAGTTTCTTGGCGTATTGGGGGTCGAGCGCGTGCTCGACGTCGATGAAAGCGGCCACGCCGCCGCGCTTCTGGGCCTGGGCGATGACGGTGAGCGTGAGGGTCGTCTTGCCGGAGGACTCCGGCCCGAACACCTCGACCATGCGGCCGCGCGGGAAACCGCCGACGCCCAGGGCGCGGTCGATGAGCAGGTTGCCGGTGGGGATGACGTCCACATCGACGCGATGGCCGTCGCCCATGCGCATGATGGCGGCCTCGCCGAATTCCTTCTGGATGGAGGCGATGGCGAGGTCGAGATTGCGCTTGCGGGCTTCGGCGTGTTTTTCAGCGGCGGATTCTTCAGAGGTTTGTTTGGCGGCCATGGGAGTGTTTGGTGTGGGGCTTGTTTACGTGAGAAAGGGTCCGGACGCAAGAAAAAAGATGTTCGCCCGAACAAAAAAGTGAGTTTTCCCTGGCTGGCGGTGGATTTATTGGGTTTTCAGGTGTGCAACACGTTGCGCAGCCGTTGGTGCAGCGCCGGACCGATTTCCCGCGAAAACGTGATCCTGCCATCGCCGCCGATCCAAATCTCCCCGCGCGGCACCTCAGCTTCCACCAGACAACTCCGCAACGCGTCAAGCCGGTAACGCTCCACCTTGCCGCGCAGCAGGGTGCAACGGCCCTCCGCAAACGAAATCGCGGTGACTGAAAACAAGCGGGATAGGAATTTCATCGCTGGCGGGTAAGCCGAGGACACTTCACGCCAATTGTGCGCTCCGGGCAAGCAGGAAACCTTTCTGCTAGCTCGGCCTTAAGCCTGCTTGCGCAAGCGCAACGCCGAGCGTAGATGAATGCCAAATGCACCCCGCCGCATCCAATCTGACGTCGTTAGGACTGCCTCTCGATCTCGCGCCGCACGCCTTCGGTGAACTGCGCGCCACTTCCGCACGGCTCGTCACGCCGGCGGATCTGCGCGAGCGGATGGGCGAGGACGGTTATCTTTATCTGCCGGGCCTGCTAGATCGCGAGCAGGTGCTGGATGTTCGACGGTTGGTGACCGAGCGTCTCGCCGCTGGCGGCAACCCCCAATCATCGCATGACTTGGCGCGCGACAACGCGCCGCTCGCCGAGTTGCTTTACTCCGGCCGCTTGATCGAGTTCTACGGGAACCTCCTCGGCGGCCCGGTCACCCACTTCGACCACACCTGGTTTCGCGCCGTGCCCGGCGGTGGCCGCGGCACCTATCCGCATTGCGACATCGTTTACATGGGCCGCGGCACTTTCAACCTGTTCACCGCGTGGATTCCCATCGGCGACGTGCCGCTGAATGTCGGCGGACTGATGATTTTGGAAAACTCCCACCGCCAGGCCGCGGCCTTGGCTCCCTACCTGCAACGCGACGTGGACGAGTATTGCTCCAACCGCCACGATGCCCCCGAAATCGAGTCCGGCGCCAAGACGTGGCAGGACTGGGACGGCCGATTGTCAAGCGACCCGGTGAGCCTGCGCGCCAAACTCGGCGGCCGCTGGCTCAGCGCCAACTTTCAGGCCGGCGACGTGCTGACATTTGGCATGGCCACGGTTCACGCCAGCCTCGACAATCAGAGCAACCTCTTGCGCCTGTCGTCCGACTCGCGCTACCAGCTCGCCAGCGAGCCGCTTGACCCACGCTGGGTCGGCGCCAACCCCATCGCCCACGGCCCCGCCGGCAAAATCGCCAAAATCTGCTGAGGCCCGCCAGAGATGTCCGAGGCTTGACACGGCGGTTCTACCGGGCACGCTCAAGCCCAGCCCCTCATGCCATGCCACTCGCCTCACGCTCCCTGCAATCCGCCCTTTTTGTCCTGTGCCTGCTGACAACCCGTGCCGCCGCCGAAGAGGTGCGCCTCTCGTCGCTGGACCTCTCTCGCGCCCAACAGGGCAACGGCAAGCCGGGCGTCGATCATTCGGCCAACGGCAAGCCGCTGCGCATCGCCGGCCAGGAATTCAGCCACGGCTTTGGCACCTGCGCGGAAAGCGTCCTGCATCTCGACTTGCAGGGCGGCGCCACCCGCTTCACCGCCAAGGTCGGTATCGACGATGACGGCCGGGCTAACAACAAGGAGGGCAGCGTCGAGTTCGTCATCGAGGGCGACAACAAGGTCTTGTGGTGCAGCCCGCTGATGCGCGGGGGCATGGCGGCGCATGCGGTCGATCTCGATCTAAGCGGCGTGAGGCTGCTGGCGTTGCGCGTGACCGACGGCTTCGACGGCACCGAGCACGATCATGCGGATTGGGCGGAGGCGTCGTTCCAGGTGAGCGGTGCCAAGCCGCAAACCGTGCCCGCGCCGCCCACGCCGCCGCGGTGGATTCTGGGCGACGGTCTAACAACCGTGTGGCCGGTGACCCAGGACGCGCGTCTGCCGCACGCCGATTTCATCGAACAAGGCGGCCTGCGCGTCGGCGAGGTCGTGGGCTATCGCATCGATGCCAAGCGCGCCCTGACGCTGAAACGCAGTGTGATCTGGCCCTCGTTGCGCACCGGCAACAACGGCATGTTCAACGGCCTGATCCGCAACTACCAACCGCAGGAGATCGAACCCGCCATCACCGTCGATGGCGCCGCGCTGGGCTCTATCAAAGTCGTGCGCGTGTTGCTCGACGGCACCCTAACCATCCAGGGGCTGGCGGACAGGGACCTGGCGGTCACGCGCTGCGCCTTTCCCAGCACGACCCTGCCGACGGCCATCGACCGCTGGACCTTGCGCAACCTCGGCAAGGTGGCGCGCAGGGTGGCGGTGGCTCCTCTAACATTGAGATATCAGGAAAAGGGGCCGTACGGCCTCAATGTCACCGAAGTCAGTTGCACCGCGCCTGCCGCCACCGTGCTCGAACCTAACAAGGAAATGGATTTCGCGGTGTTGTTCCGCGGCCGGCTCGACACCGAGGCGCTGGAGAAAATCGACGTCGCGGCCGAGGAGAAGGCGCGGCGTGCCTACGTCAGCGGGCTCCAGCACGACCTGCGCCTGGAGACGCCCGAACCGGAACTCGACCGGGCATTCGCGTTTTGCAAGTTGCGCGTCGCCGAGGCGATCAATGCCACCCGCGGCGGCATGATGCTCGCGCCCGGGGGCCTGGCCTATTACGCCGCCGCCTGGTGCAATGACAACGTGGAATATGCCGGGCCGTTTTTTCCGTTTCTGGGCGACCGCAACGGCAACCAAGCGTCGCTTGACACCTATCGGCTTTTCCAAAAGCACATGAAGCCGGACTACAAACTCATCCCTTCTTCGCTCTACTCCGAGGGGATCGGCCTGGGCGGCGCGGACGGCGACCGCGGCGACGCGGCGATGTATGCTTATGGCTGCGCGCGCTTCTGTCTGGCGCGCGGCGACAAGGCCATCGCCCGCGAACTCTGGCCCGCCATCGCCTGGTGCTTGGAATACTCCCGCCGCCAAATGACCGCGGCCGGCGTGATCGCTTCTAACACCGATGAACTCGAAGGCCGCCTGCCCACCGGCAAGGCCAACTTGTCAACCTCCGCGTTGTGCTACGGCGGCCTGCGCTCGGCCGCCGATCTGGGCCGGGTGTTAGGCTTCGAGGCCGAAGCCCGCAGCTATGACCAGCAGGCTGACACGCTGGCCAAGGCCATCGATCACTATTTCGGTGCCACCGTTGCGGGTTTCAACACCTACCGCTACTACGATGGCAATGACGTGTTGCGCTCATGGATCTGCCTGCCGCTGTGCATGGGCCTGATGGAGCGGCGCGATGGCACCATCGCCGCCTTGTTCTCGCCGCAACTCTGGACCTCCGATGGCCTCGCGTCCCAGGCCGGCGATCTGGCCTTCTGGGACCGCTCCACCCTCTACGGCTTGCGCGGCGTGTTCCAGGCCGGCGAAACGACCACCGGCCTGCGTTATCTAACCGCCTATACCGGGCGGCGTTTGTTAGGCGACCACGTCCCCTATCCGGTCGAGGCCTGGCCCGAGGGCGACCAGCGCCACCTGTCGTCGGAGAGCGGCCTGTATTGTCGCATTTTCACCGAGGGACTCTTCGGCATGCTGCCCACCGGCCTGGATTGCTTCCGCTGCACCCCGCGCCTGCCTGACGCCTGGCCGCGCATGGCCCTGCGCTCGGTGCGCGCCTTCAACCGCAACTTCGACGTGGTGGTCGAACGCCGCGGCCAATTGCAACACCTCACCGTCATCCAAGACGGCAAAACCATTGCCGAGCACGATTTGAAAAACGGCGAGTCCGCCGAGGTGCGCCTGCCCTAACAACGACAGACAAGCTGAACCACCCGCAGCTTGGCGGCGGCCCGCCGATTGTAGCTTTAGCCCGATGTCCGTAAATTGAATCCGAGGTCCGATGCTGAAACCACGGATTGCACGGGACACGGATTGAAGAGGAAGACTCGGGGTGGGGTGCCGGTCTGCGTGCGGCACGCACAGGCAGGGAAGCGTGACTTGGTGGGGTGGATCGGGTGCAAGGTGCCACTGAGGCCACTCATTGCCACTGAGCACACTGGAAAGAAATCTTCATTCAGTGGAATCAGTCTTCTCAGTATTCATCAGGGGTTTCTTCCGCACGAGCTATCCCGACACTCCAATTCACCCCACCCCAAATTCTTAATCCGTGCAATCCGTGTAATTCTCTTCATCCGTGGTCATCTTCGTCCGGCTGTACCATTCAAGCCCGACTCCGGATGACTGATATTCCCTGCAACGGTGTCACCCTCACTACCCAGAGGAAAGGAGCCCGGTGCCTCTTGCATCGCCGGTCCCGGGTCGTCCGGCTTCCACACATTCGCTCGCACCTGCGAAAGTCCCCCTTGCGCAATTTCCAAGCCGCGACATGGTTTGACTTGAATGCTTCCCCAAGCCGACAACAACTGGACCCAGATCGAGGCGGCACACCTGCTCAATCGCGCCGGCTTCGGTGGCTGTCCGGATGCCATCACGGCGTTTCACGCGCTGGGGCGCGGCAGGGCGGTCGAGTCGCTGCTGAGCGCGGCGGACGCTTCCGACGCCTTCCCGCTGCCGGCGTGGGCGAGTGAGGAGCAGGCGCTGGCGGACATGCGAACCCGCGTCGAGCAGCGCCGCGAACTCCAAACCGCCATGCGCGACCTCACCCCCGAGGCCGCGGAAAAACTGCGCCGCGAAAAATTTCAGCTAGTGCAAAAGGACAACCGCCAGCGTGCCCTCGAAGGCCAGTCATGGTGGTTCCGGCGCATGCTCAAGACCAAGGCGCCGCTGCGTGAGAAGATGGCGCTGTTCTGGCACGACCATTTCGCCACTTCCATCCAAAAGGTGAAGCAGCCGGTGCTGATGCTCAACCAGAACGAGCTGTTTCGCCGGCACGCCTTTGGCAGCTTCAGGGGTCTGACCCAGGCGATCCTGATGGACCCGGCGATGTTGCTCTATCTCGACACCGCGAGTTCGCGCAAGGGCCACCCTAACGAGAACTTCGCGCGCGAGGTGATGGAACTCTTCACCCTCGGCGAGGGCAACTACACCGAGGCGGACGTCCACGCCGCCGCCCGCGCGTTCACCGGCTATCAACTCGACCGGCTCACCGGCAAGGTCACCCACAACCGCCGGCAGTGGGACGAGTCTGACAAAACCATCTTCGGCAAGACCGGCCCCTTCACCGGCAAGGACGTCATCGACCTCATCTTCGACAAACCGCAACCCGCCGTCTTCATGGCGCGCAAAATCTGGGAGTTCTTCGTTTCTGACGTTCCCCCCGAACCCGCCATCACGCAACTCGCCGCGACGCTGCGCAACGCGGACTATCAGATTGCGCCGCTGCTGCGCGAGATCTTCCTGTCACGCGAGTTCTATGCCGCAGCCCGCGTCCGCCAGCAAATCAAATCCCCCGTTGAATTCCTCGTCCAGTTGCTCAAGCAACTCGAGGTGGCCGATCCTCCGCTCGGCTTTCCCATCACCGGCCAACAACAGCTCGGCCAGGTCCTGTTCATGCCGCCGAATGTCGCCGGCTGGGACTGGGGCCAGGCCTGGATCAATACCAACACCCTGCTGGCCCGCTACAACCTCGCCGGCTTCCTAACAAAAGGCGCCGGCGCAGGCAGCATGGCCATGCAAGCCGGGGGAAGGGCGAACAATAAGGCCATGGAGCGCCCGGCCCGTCGCGCGGGGTTGGGTTGGCAGGGACCGGACTATCAGAAGATCGCGCCCGCGCCCCTGCGCGAGCATCCCGCCCAGCTCGTTGATGCACTCATCTTCCGGTTTTTCCAGGGTCGGCTTCCCGACGCCGCCAGAAACTCCTTCATCGACTACGCCACGAGCCAACAGCGCGCCGGCGCCATCACCAACACCGAACTCGCCGAACTGTGCCACCTCATGCTCAGCACGCCCTACTATCAGCTCTGCTAGACAATAGACCCAAGACTGCAAGACCCAAGACACAGTGCCGAGTCGATCTGACGTGTTCGTCCGCTGCCACCGCCCACCCTCCAATCAACCATCATGAAAACCCGCCGTGAATTCCTCCGCTCCACGGTTCTTGGAGCCTCCGCCGCATGGACCGTGCCGCTGTTCATTGATCGCACCTTTGCCCAGCTTCATGCGGGTGCCCGCGATCTGGCAACCCAACCGATCACCGGCAAGGACGACACGATCCTTGTCGTGCTCCAACTCGCCGGCGGCAACGACGGCCTCAACACCCTGGTGCCCTTCGCCGATGATATCTATCAGAAGGCCCGCCCGCGCCTCGGCAAGAAGGAAAAGGATGTCATCAAGCTCAGCGATTATGTCGGCCTCAACGCCGCGATGCCCTATCTCGGCTCGCTGTTCAAGGAAGGCAAGCTCGGCCTGGTGCAGGGTGTTGGCTATCCCAACCCGAACCGCTCGCACTTCGTCTCCACCTCGATTTGGGAAACCGCCGATCCCAAGAACCATTCCAGCACCGGCTGGCTCGGGCGATTCTTTGACAATGCCTGCCCCGGCGCCGATCCGACCGTGGGCATCAGTTTCAACAAGACCCAGCCCGAGGCGTTTGGCGCGGTAAAGAACCCGGGTGTGTGTCTCAGCTCGCCCGAACTCTACCGCTGGATCCACGGCGGCGGTGAACAGGCACAGGCCGAGGAGTTCTTTGCCAAGCTCAACCAACCGGAGCATGTGGTTGATGAGAACGCCCCCACCAGCGGTGCCTCCATCGCCATTCCCGCCGGCGGCAAAACCGGCGGCATCCACGGCGAAACCAACCTCGCCTTCCTCGAACGCGTCGCGCTCGACGCCCGCGTGAGTTCCAAAAAAATCCTTGATCTCGCCGCCAAACACACCACCAGCGTGCACTACGACGGCACCCCGCTGTCGCGCAATCTCAACCTCGTCGCCCGCATGATCGCCGGCGGCATGCCCACCCGCGTCTATTACGTCAGCCACGGCGGCTTCGACACCCACAACCAACAGCTCAACTCCCACGATAGGCTGTTAGGCCAGCTCGATGCCGCGCTCAAGTCGTTTTTCGCCGACCTCCAACAACAGGGCAACGACAAGCGCGTGGTCCTGATGACCTTTTCCGAGTTCGGACGGCGCGTGGCGGAAAACGCCAGCGCCGGCACCGACCACGGCAAGGCCTCGTGCCTGTTTGTCGCGGGTCCCGCCGTCAAAGGCGGCCTTCACGGCAAGCACCCGAGTCTAGCCAATCTGTCGGAGGGCGACATCCAGCACAGCGTCGATTTCCGCAGCGTGTATGCCACCATGCTTGCCGATTGGTTGCGCGCTCCCGACATCAAACCGATCCTCGGTGCGAGTTATCCCAGGCTCGGATTGATTGGCTAAGGCGCCGCGCAACAAGATCTGTCCCCAACGCGTTGCGAGCAACCCGCCCACAGGCGCGGAGCGCCGTTCAAACGAGGGCGAGCAATTTGGCCTTGAGCTGCTCTTTGGTGACGTTGGCACCGACGATCTGGTCCTTGACCTCGCCGTTCTTGAAGAACAGCAGCAAGGGGATGGAGCGCACGTTGTATTTCGCGGCAAGCTCGTTAGACTCGTCCACGTTGAGCTTTCCCACCTTGGCCTGGCCCTCCAACTCGGTGGACACTTGGTCGAGCACGGGGCCGATCATTTTGCACGGGCCGCACCATTCGGCCCAGAAATCGACCAGGACGGGCAGCGCGGAGTTGATGACTTCGGATTGGAAGTTTGTGTCGGTAAGTTTCAATGACATGGGCGTAGCATTGACCCGCAAGGCGCAAACGTCAAGAGCCGTCCCGCCAAATTGGCAGAACGGCTCTTGGGAAATCCGGCAGCGGGGGAAACTTCAGACCAGATGGCAGGCGGCAAACATGATGTAGAGCACGCCGCCGGCCAGCAGGAAATTGATGATAGGAAGGACCATGGGATGAGTGGGTTGGAAGGTGAAAGTCAGGAATGGGCTCAGGAACTCGGTTGCGAGGAATTGGGCTCCTGTTCGAGCAACTGCATGAAGTCCCCCTTGGTCGCCGGGTTGCTGTCCTCGGCATTGATCCAGGTGTTGCTGATCTCATACTGGAAGTAGAGAACGACACACGCGGCCAGGAAGCCAAACACCGAAAGAATCTTCAACATTCCGCCACCGCTTTCTTCCTCTTCCTCCTCGTCCATCTTGAGGGTGGCCATCTGCGAGGCGGACATCGTCGCCGCACTCAGCGGCTGGGTCGGCGCTTGGAGCTGCACCGTGGCCTTGGGCAGGGACGGCGCGGGAGCGCCTCCCACCGGCTGGGTGGCGGTTTTCAGAGCGATGGTGCGCGCGCCACCGACCGGGCCCGTGGACGTGGCAAGGCGGATGGTGGGTGCCGGACCTGATCCGGCCGGCTTGAGCGCGATGGTGGGAGCGGGGGCAAACGGCCGCGGGGCGCCGGACACCGTCGGCGCGGTGGGAACGGGCGGGGGCGGGGGTTCCGAGGGTGTGGGCGGGCGCACCGGAGCCGCACCGGGCACAGTGGCGACCGGCGAGGCCGGCGGTGCATCCGCAGCCTTGAGGGTCACGCGGACGGTTTCCTTTTTCAATGGGACGCTCGATGTCTGCTTGGACGGAGCCGGGGGTTGTTTTTCGTTTTCGCTCATGCGCTCGGATTTACGGTGAGGGGCGAAGGAAATAAGCCGACTTTCCGACGACCTGTCAAACAACGAATCGAAAATTCTTTTTACGTCCCGGAAAAGTCCCCCGACAGGCTGGAAGCCCGTCGTCCATGACAGGCAGGATGCCTGTCCTCCGCTCAGCCCGCGGCATTTTCCGCGGCGAGCAATTTGAGCCGGTTGCGCATGGCCACCTTGGTCACCGCCGGCAGCCGATCGACAAACAGCACGCCGTTGAGGTGGTCGATTTCGTGCTGCAAGGCGCGGGCCAGCAGGCCGTCGGTTTCCACCACGAGCACCGAGCCATCGAGTTGCGGCAGGGTGGCTTTCACATCGGCGGGCCGACGCACCTCGGCGCGGATTTCGCGGATGCTCAGGCAGCCCTCCAGGCCAAATTCCTTGGGCTGGCCGAATTCCAACTCGGGATTGATGAAAACCAGCGGCATGATGGCGTCCAAATCCGCCTCCTGGCCGTTGACCCTCAGATAGGAGATGCATTCCGGATCATGGGCGACGTCCACCACGGCCAGGCGGATGGGTACTCCCACCTGTGGCGCGGCGAGACCAACGCCATGGGCCTCCACCATGGTGTCGAGCATGTCGCCGACCAATTGGATGAGTTCGTCATCCACCTCGGTGACTTTGCGACAACGCTGGCGGAGGATGGGATGGCCGTATTGGACAATTTCGAGGATCATGGGCGCGGCCACATGGCTTTACGCGAGAATGGCGCAGCCGTCAACCGGCACCGCGACTTTCTTTGCGGGGAGGAGCCACGACGTTATTGTCGTGGTGTCCATGGCGAGCGCAAAGGGAGTCGCTTCGCGGCCGAGCTTGCGCGTCTCATGGGCTCAGGGGACAGAATGTCCCCACTCCATAGGGCGGCCAGAGGCCACCCCTCCTTGCCTTTTTTGCCATGCACCCGCCGGTTGGCGCTTGGCGCTGCGGGATTTCGCGTGCATGCTCGGCGGCCTTCTTGCGTTATGATCATTCTCAGCCACCGTGATTCCGCCTACCCCGCCTTCGTCCGCCGTTTGAACCGCCGTGCGCTGCCCGAACCGGGCGTGCGCGACCTGGTCAGCGAGATTATCGCGGAAGTGGCCGCCACCGGCGACCAGGCCTTGCTCGCCTACACCAAGCGCTTCGATGGAGCCGACCTCAAGCTCAGGGACATTTTCGTTAGCGAGGCCGAGTTTGCCGCAGCCGAGCAGGCGGTGAGCGAGGCGACCAAGACCGCCGTGGCGCGGAGCCTCAAAAACATCCATGCCTTCGCCAAACGCAGCCTGCGCAAGGACTGGTCGGCCCGCAATGCGGAGGGTGCCATCGTCGGCGAGCGCTTCCTGCCGTTCGAGCGGGTGGGCGTGTATGTTCCCGGTGGCAAGGCCCCGCTGGTGTCCACCGCGCTGATGACCGCCGGCTTTGCCCAGGCCGCCGGGGTGCCCGAAATCCTCGCCGCCACCCCGTGTGGGGTCGATGGCTCGGTCAATCCGGCGCTGCTCTATGCGCTCAAGGCCGCCGGGGTCACCGAAGCGATCAAGGTGGGCGGTGCCCAGGGGATTGCAGCGATGGCCATTGGCACGCGCACCATCCGCCCGGTGGACCGCATTTTCGGGCCCGGCAACCGCTTCGTCGTGGAGGCCAAACGCCAACTCGTCGGCGCGGTGTCCATCGACCTGCTGCCCGGCCCGAGCGAACTTTTCGTGCTCGCCGACAAGACCGGCAATCCGGCCTTCATCGCCGCCGATCTGCTGGCGCAGGCCGAACATGGCGGCGACAGTGTGGTGGGCTTTGCCACCGATTCCAAGGCACTGCTGGGCAAGGTCATCAAGGCGATCGAAAAACAGGTCGCCACGTTGCCGCGGGCCAAGATCATTCGCGAGGTGCTCAAGCGCGGCACCTTTTTGCTGCATCTCAAATCATTTGCCGAGGGCGTGGCCATCGCCAACACGTTCGCCCCCGAGCACCTCTCGCTCATCACCGCGGAGGAGGATTTCTGGCTGGCGCAAATCCGCAGCGCCGGCGCCATCTATCTGGGGAACGACTCGCCGGTGGCCGTCGGCGATTTTCTGGCAGGCCCCAGCCACACGCTGCCCACCGGCGGCGCGGGCCGCTCGTATTCGGGCCTGCGCGCCGATCAATTCCAACGCCGCACCAGCATCGTCAAGATGGATCGGCGGGCGTTGGCCAAGTCGCTGGACGTCATCGAGGAATTCGCCCGCATCGAGGGCCTTGAGGCCCACGGCCGATCCACTGCCATCCGCCTGAAGAAGTGACATCCGCAGCCATTGGTTAAATCTGAAATCTGAAATCCGAAATCCGAAATCCGAAATCTCAAATCTGAAATCTCAAATTTGAAATCTGAAATCTCAAATCTGAAATCTCAAATTTGAAGTTCCGCAGTCCGCCGTTCGCCCATGTCCGCCAAAGCCACTTGGAAAGTAAGCGCCGCCGTCATGGCGAGCCGCGTGCTGGGGCTGGCGCGTGAAATGTTGTTCGCCTCCCTGTTCGGCGGCAGCCGCTGGATGGATTGCTTCAACCTCGCCTTCCGGGTGCCCAACCTGNTGCGCGACCTGTTTGCCGANGGCGCCCTGTCGCAGGCGTTCGTNACCACCTTTTCCAAAAAGCTCAAGTCCGAGGGCGAGGAATCCGCNTGGCTGTTGGCTAACAAGATGATGACCCTCGCCGCCGTGTTCATGAGCGGCATCACCTTGCTCGGCATCCTGACCGCCCCGTGGATGGTCGATCTTCTAACCGCTCTGGCGCGCAGCGGCGCGGCGC
>TBL_comb47_HYPODRAFT_10005136_pt1 | contig 14734 bp, 11 predicted proteins | sample TroBogypolimnion_40_FD_10682 | JGI IMG/M metagenome (IMG submission 10682)
AATAAATCCAACACCCAAAAATACCAAAATTACCAGTGCTATTCTTATCCAGGTTACATCTATATTAAAATAGGCAGCCAATCCACCTGCTATACCTCCTAAAATTGAATTATCAGGATCACGATAAAACCGACGTGTTTTTTGTGTCTTTTTATCTGTTTTTGGCGGTGCTTCATTTTCTTCATCATCACCGGTATATTGGCTGGGCTTGCCCATGATTTCAATTATTTCCTGAACATCCGAAAGATTCACCACATTTTTATTCTTCTGTAGTTTTTCAGAAAAAAGCTCAGCAATCCGGGCTTCAATATCGTTCATTATTTCCTTTCTTTCATCATCCGATTGAAAATGGTCGGCAATCTCTGAAAGATAAGTTTGGAGCATTTCGTAAGCATCGTCATCAATATGAAAAACGATGTTATTCAAATTTACAGTTAATGTCTTTTTCATAATGTAAAAATTTATTTCTGTTTTAAATTTCTCCTTTTATTTTTCTTACAACATTATATATTTCATTCCATGAATTTTCCAATTCATCAAGGAATGCAGAACCCTGCGAAGTCATTTCATAGTATTTACGAGGTGGTCCCTGTGTTGACTCCTCCCATTTGTAATCCAATAATTCACCGTTTTTTAATCTTGTCAGCAACGGATATAAAGTACCTTCCACCACAATTAATTTTGCCTCTTTCAGTTCGGAAATAATGTCCGAAGTATAGGCAGGTTTTTTCCTAAGAATAAGTAGAATGCAATATTCCAGGTAACCTTTTCGCATCTGCGATTTAATATTATTTGCATCCATTTTTTATAAGTTAGTAGATCATTATTATATGTTACATCGTTTCAATGTATAACCAAAAATATATCACCACATTATTTCAGCAGTTCCAACATTTTCACCCTGAAAAAATACTCGTATTTAGATTGTACCTGTTCTGACAATACTTGAGTCAAATTACTTTTAGCCTGATACAATTCATAAATAGTAGCTCTCCCGGCTTCAAATTTCTGATTGGCAAACCTATATGCTTCACGGCTTGCGGTTTCGGATTTAAGAGCTGCTTCCCATCTGCTTTTTGCTCCCAGCGCATTATAATACGCTTGCTGAATAGTTTTCTTCAATTCAAGTTTTGCATTATCAACAGCTATTTTACTGCTCTTTACACCAAATTGTGCTGAATGAACCTGATTGCGCACCTGAAATTTATTGAAAATCGGAATTTGTAGATTTAATCCAACATATCCATTCATATTGTTATTGAACTGCTGTCCAAAACTCAGATTGGTATAATTAGCCAGATTATAGTAATTAGTACCATAGTTTGCACCTAAACTTAATGAAGGATAGTTATAACTTTTGGCAATCAACACATTATACTCACTGTTTTCTAGTCTATATTCGGCTCCTTTAATTTCAGGACGATGAGTAAGGGCACTATTAAAAACCTCATCCGCTGAAAGAAAGTGTAAATCAGATTCATTTAAGTTTTCCGGAGCTACAATATCAAGATTTTCGAAATGATCCAGTTCCAGGAATTGAGCTAAATCAAGGAATGACAGATTCAACGTATTTTCAGCTTGAATCCTGCTTTGATTTTCTTTTGCTTCCTGAGCCAACAGATCGTACATTTCACCTTCAGCCATTTTTCCCGCTGCCACTAATCCTTTACGTTGTTCTATCTTTGTTTTAGTTAGATCTTGTTGATCTTTAGCTATTTGTAATAATTCCTTATTCAGTAATATCTGTAAAAACCCCGCTGCCACATTCATGGTAATATCTTGCTTGATTTTTTCCAGATCAGCTTCAGATGCATGCATATCGGCTTTACTTGCATCTATATTATATTTCATTTTTAACCCATCAAACAGAGTCAGGCCTGTTGATATTCCAAAGGTAGTCTGTGCTGAATTAGTACTCTGATACGTATTATTCATGGTCAGTGAACGCCCGAAATACCAGCTTTGACTTGCAGAAGCATTCAAATTTGGTAATAAATTCTGCCGGGCCTGTTGATATGAAATCTCTTTTGTCTTTCTTGCCAACACTTGTTGCTTCACATTCCTGTTATTAGCCAGAGCCGTATCAACGCATTGTTGTAATGTCCAGGGCTTTTGAGCACTTATTATTGTCGTTACCAACAGAGCACTTAGAATCAAATATATTTTTGTTTTCATTTGTATTTATTGAATGTAATTATTTCATTTACGAATTAACCAATCAACTAATTAACCAATCAACCAATTAACCAATCAACCAATTAACCAATTAACCAATTAACTAATCAACCAATTAACTAATTAACCAATCAACCAATTAACCAATTAACTAATCAACCAATTAACTAATTATTCCTTCTTTCTTCTTTTTTAGCTTCATCTTTTTTATCCACCTTCTCCAAAATCTCTGCACCCCGAATCTTGTCTTTTAGTCTTAATCCGCTCTTTACTTCAATTTTCACTCCGTCCGACAAGCCTGTTTTAATCAGCTTCTTTGTAAAAACCTGAGGTTCTTTTGTTTTCAGTACATATACATATGCTGTATCACCTCCAAATTCAATACAACTTTCGGGTATAGTTAAAACGTTTTCGGATTTTGAAAATACAATTTCAGCATTAGCACTATAACCTGCCCGTATAAAAATATCTTTCGGTATTTTTACGGCGGCTTTCATTTCAAAGGTAATGGCTCCATTTTCTGTTTTTCCTTTTGGTGAAATATATTCGAGTTTAGCTGTCAGTCTTTGATCCTGCAAAGCGCCAATGGTAATATCCATCGGCATACCTACTTTTATCTTTCCTACTTCTGTTTCATCCAATTTACCAACAAAAAGCATATCGTTCATATTTGCCACTGAAGCTATGGTAGTTCCATCATTAAAATTATTCGACTGTATGACTGAATTACCCACTTTAATCGGAACATCCAGAATGGTTCCATTGATGGTTGAACGAACCAATGTATTGCTGATAGCAGTGCTGTTTGAACTGATACCATCACGGGTCAGGCTCAGGTTATCTTTAGCTGTATTTAGTTCTTCCTTATCATTATTAAATTGCAATTGTGTTTTCTCGAAATCTTCTTTCGAAATCACCTTGTCCTGGTACAATTTACTATCCCTGTCAAAATTCTTTTTACTTTGTTCATAAGATATTTGCGCTCTCGTGACACGTGATTCTGCAGCATTCAGGCTGACCATATCGGGTATCACTTTAATTTTTGCAATGATATCACCTGCTTTGACCACATCCCCTGCCTGTTTATAAACGGCAGCTATTATCCCGGACATTTGAGGCTTAATCAGAATCTCATTCCTGGGATCTACTTCCCCGGTTGCAACAGATTTCTTATCGATATTACCTATCGCAACATTCTCAATCGCATATTTTTTGACCTTAGGGCGTGATTTTTGCCATAAAAACCAGAATGTCCATAGTATCAGAACTGCACCAATGAAAAGCAAGGCAAATTTTAAAACTTTCTTCATAATGTCTTTTTTTTAGTTATGAGTTACCGGCTAACACGGGGTAAACAAGTAAACTGCATTTTGTTATTGGATTTATTTTATATTTTGTGTGAACTAATAATTGTAAATCATTTATCCTTTATCGTTAATCACTAATCGTTAATCATTAATCATTATTTACTCTTCCCTGATAGCTTCTATCGGTTTAATGTTCATAGCTCTGTTGGCCGGTATAAATCCTGCAAATGTGCCTATTATAAGCAAAATAAACAAAGCTCCTATAGCAACCCCAAAACTAATTTGAGGATCTTTGAAAAACGAATCGCTTTTATCTAAAATCCAACCAACTAATGATAATATCCCGACTCCAAACATTAAACCTGTTACTCCCGCTATTAAAGTCAATACGATACTTTCGCTAAGAATCTGAGCTATAATATTGCGTGGAGTAGCTCCTAATGCCCTGCGTATACCAATTTCTTTGGTCCGTTCCCGTACAGTTACCAGCATGATATTGCTTACTCCGATGGCTCCTGCAAACAAAGTACCCAATCCGACAAACCAGATTAAAATAGCAATCCCAATGCCCAGGTATAAAAATATATTAAATATATCTTCCATATTAAATCCGCCAATTGCTTTTTTATCATCCGGAGATATACTGTGTTTTTTGCTTAATACTTCATGTACCTTATCCTCAATCACTTTAACCTTGATTCCCGGCTTTGCCGTTATAGCCATAAAATGCACCTTATTCCCCTGATTAAATGCCTGCTGCATGGTACTGAACGGCAATACCACCGTCTCTTCGGCATTTCCCCCGATATTAATATCAGATGTGTGCCTGGCCACTCCAATGACCTGAAAATAAATACCATTTACCTGTATATTCTTACCAATCGGATTTTCATTTTTGGGGAACAAAACCTGGTAAACCCGCTCTCCCATCACACAAACTTTCCGTTTCTCGGCAATATCAATATCGTTGATATACCTTCCATAAATCATTTTACTTTCATCAATCTGATTGTAAGCCGGATAGTTCCCCTTGACACCATAGCTTCCCGATTTATCATTCCTTGTCACATTATTGGGTGAGCCCCCACCAAAAAGAACCGGAGCCAAATATTGAATCTCAGGTATCTTATTGATAAGCAGATCAATATCTTCATTATCCATATTCCAGTTTCGCCCTTTAATAAAACCTTTATAAGGAACTGACGTTTGTTCAGCCCAAACAAACATGGAGTTTGTGGCAAAGCCTTCAATATTTTTACTCATACCCCGTTGCAATGCCACACCGGCTCCAACCATGACTACCAGCATAAACATCCCCCAAAAGACCCCGAATGCCGTCAAAACACTCCGTGATTTATTGTGCGTGATGGTAAACCATATTTCCTGCCAACGATCTATATCAAAAATAGACAGCATTTTAAATCGACCCCCAACCCCTAAAGGGGAGTTTAAATTAGTATCATCTTGTTTATTGTCAATTCTATTATCCATCATATTATTCGTTTTATAAAATAATCAGTACATATTTTAATCCCTTTAGGGCTTTGGGTTTCTTAATTCCCCTTTAGAAAATAGGGGTCTTATTCCCCTTTAGGGGCCAGGGGTCTCTTATTCTTCCCGCATGGCTTCTATCGGTTTAATCCGTACTGCTCTCCTGGCAGGCATATATCCGGCAATAACCCCGGCAATGATTAATATGGCAGTAGATATTAAAACATATGAAAGCTCTACAGTCGGATTTTTAAATACAGTAGGGCCGTTTGGATTTCCTGCTGCCGTTTGTAGCATGATGTAATTGACAAGTTCGGTCAGCCCGATCCCTCCCATCATTCCTACATATCCAAAAATGGTAGTGATAATGATGGATTCGGTAATGATGGATTTTAATATAGAAGCCGGAGGGGCGCCTATTGCTTTGCGGATTCCTATTTCGCGGGTTCTTTCCTTTACCGTTACCAGCATGATATTGCTTACTCCCACAATCCCTGCGATTAAAGTAAAAATGCCAATTACTGCCACAAAAATGGTTATTCCATCGAATATCATCATGGTTTGCAGAAAATCATGTTGCGAATTTCGAATATATAATGCCTGCGGATCACTTTGATCAAAACTCAAACTGGTAGACATTGTTTTCTTCAGTTTGTCTGTAAAATCATCATTCATTTTTGCCGTTGTAAGCCCGTTGACCGACATGGCGATATTATTAAACTTTAAATCCGGATTAAAAATAGTCTGGGCAGTTGTATACGGAATATAGGAAGTACCATTATCAAAACGGGCCTTCTTTGAATTAATTCCTATAATACGGAACATCAAATCACCCACTTTTATATATTTTCCTAGTGAGGATGTTCCTTTAAATAAAACTTCTTCTATTTTTTTGTCGATAACTATAACCTTATTGCTTTGTTTATTATCTAAAAAATCAATAAAGCGTCCATCACCCGGCTCAAATTTTAAATTAAAGATATTATCGTAGGAAGGATTAACTCCTTTTACATCATACGTGCCGAATTCACTTTTGTTGGTTAGAACTAATTGCTTGGTAATTACACCGGTTTGATTGCTTGTTTCATTCAAATGATTGTCAACATCAGTAAGCTGTTTATCCCCGAAATTGAGTGATCGTCCGCTTTTAAGTCCTTTATACGTTAGCGAAGTAGTCCCGGTCCACATCTGTACGGTATTTGTTGCCCTGTCGCTGAAGTTTGAAGTCACTCCGTTTTTTAACCCGTTACCTGCACCAAGCAATACAATCAGAATAAATATGCCCCACGATACGGAGAGTCCGGTCAGCACCGTACGCAATTTATTGTGTTTTAATCCGTCAAATATCTCTTGCAACGTATTTATTGAGAACATATTTATATTTGTTATTAGGTTAATATCGTTTTATATATAGGCTACCAATTACTTTCCTCATTCCTCATTCCTCATTCCTTATTCCTTACCTCTTACCTCTTACCTCTTACTTACTTACTTACTTCCTTTCAATACTTCCTATCAATCCATCTTTGATATGAATGATGCATTTTGTTTCATCAGCAACTGCCTTTTCATGTGTAACGATAATGGTAGTCAGTCCATCAGCATTCAAATCAGCAAGTACTTTCATCATTTCTTCGGTGGTTACACTATCCAATGCCCCTGTTGGTTCATCAGCCAATAATATCTGCGGTTTTGATATGATGGCACGCGCTATGGCAACACGTTGTTTCTGACCACCCGACATTTCATTCGGTAAATGGTACGCCCAGTCTTTCAATCCCATTTGATCCAGGTATTCCATAGCAATGATATTTCTCTTTTTACGGCTTACATTCTTATAATAAAGTGGCAAAGCTACGTTTTCAAGTGCATTCTTAAAATTTATCAGATTAAATGACTGAAAAACAAATCCGATCATTTCATTTCTGTACAGGGCAGATTGCTTTTCAGATAAACCTTTGATCAGTTTATTATTCAAATAATAATCACCGGTGTCGTAATTATCTAAAATACCTAATATATTAAGTAACGTTGATTTTCCTGAACCTGAAGCTCCCATGATGGAAACATATTCACCCTGGGAAATATGTAGATCAATTCCTTTCAGTACATGCAGGGAAGCTTGTCCCATGTCATACGTTTTGTTGATGTTTTGAAGTGTGATCATTCTATTTTATTTTGTGTTCCGTGTTTCGTGTTCCGTGTTCTGTGTCGCCCTCCCACTTGATATTGTCCGCTAAAAGATAACAACTTAGATGTGGGAGTGCGACTATAATCAAATGGCTCTTGGCTCTTAATTTGAAATAACGATACAAAAATATAAAAGTTTATAGTACCATGTAATACATAGTACTATATTTTATATATATTTAATAATTGTATTTTGTTCAGCATCTTTAGTATTAGACGTTTAAACTATAGTAAATAGATTTACTTTTAACTTTATTTAAAAGTATAGATGTTTATTATTCCACAATTATAAAAGCCGTTCAAAGAACGGCCTTAATGGAGTGTTTACAGGTAAGTTCGGGGTATATAAATTTTGGTATAATGCATACAGTGAGCTGTTTAGCATACATATCGGGCTTATTTAATGCTACCAGGTAGTTAGCGTATTTTACAAACTGGGACGAATAGGGAATCAGCATAAGTACATCACCGTCCCGTTTATATTTGAACTTCTTAATCCTCGCTGGAGTAAGTTTGCATCGTGAGGCAATGTAAACAGCTATTATTAGCTATTTTATTCTTCTTTACTTTTTTCCCACACAATGTAATTCGTGCGGGAGCGGTGCATCTACATTATATTGTTTCATCGTCTTGAGTGGTGTTTTTTTTCTTTCCAATAGAGTGAATGCTTTTTGCGTTTAAGGGACTAACCACTTTTTTACCTGTTTCGGCTTCTAATTTCAAACGTGCTTCTTTGGCTATATTTCCTCCACGCATTGCCACATCTTCATGTTCCGGAAATGATTCGGGGTTGGTAAAAGCTGATATTTCTTTGGTTGACAGTTCTGCAAGCATATTGAGAACCAACTCTTTATTGGTCATATTGTCGCGAAGGTTTTCTTTCTTCAATCCTTTGAATTTCTTATATTCTTTGGCTGTTTTCTCTGCCCATGTTTTATAAATAATGTCAGTCAAGGTAGCAAACTCAATACCTTCCTCTAAGCCAAGTCTTTTCCATTCATCGGTTAAGTCCTTTCGAATTTCAATACTTTTCAGGCGTTGGTTTATCCAATTGTCGGAGTAGCCCAGACGTTTGTAATCGGTCATTGCCTGTTCAATGGACAATTCAGGGTCTTGCATTTGATCCAGACGTTCTTTTGCCACTTCGGCTAACCACAATTTGAAAGGCTCCGCCTTTTTCGAAGGAATAGACTGAATGATACGAAAAGTTTGTGTGGTATTGCCTGCCAATGTTTTACGTAGTTTCCCTGTTTCGGTGGTCATAGCTACCTGGGGACAATTTGTCCCTATGTAATCGCCGAGCAAGGTATCCCGCTTTCTCAACTTTTTCAAATAATCTGTAGGGTTTGTGCTATCTGTAAGCACACCAATTACATCGACTATGGAGAAATACCATTCCTCTTCCTCCTCGTTCCAAAAGGTACGTATTTTTCTATCTTCGAAAAGTTTTATTGTGCTTCCTTTTTCCATAACTGAATAGTTTTTGAACTTTTATATTTATCCTGAATGCCGGCAAAGTCTGTAGAACCGCCACTTTAACTTACTTCATGAATTGATGGTAGACTTCCTCTTTATCAGGGTTAGCCAACGTATCGTGTGGCAAAATAAACAGTTAATATCGACTCAAAGATATTTATCTTATTCTTCTTTTCTTATTTGCCCACACGATACAATCATGCGGAAGCGGAGGCCAAATCTGACACATCACCGAGATCGTACTTAACAACCACAATAATATCAACCATCCGTCTTTCCATTTTCCCACTCGATGCAATTCGCACGGGAGGAGGAAGAGCAGGAGAATATATTGCGAATATTAATAGATAGTTAGCGAATATATTTTGCATCGCGATTATTAAATGCGGGTAATGTTCCTTCAAGAATATTTATAATTGCTTTATTCATTATAGAATTTTCAATTGCGCCTGAAATAAACTTAACTCTATTTTTGTTTTCTTTCTCAATTTGCATATTAATAATCTGATCGGCATCGCATACAATTGCAAGATTAGGATTGTGTGTTACAATAATTATTTGTCTTTTTTCCTTTACTTTCTTAATAAAATGAACAAGGATATGATAAACACTTTCATTATCTAAATTTTCTTCTGGCTGGTCAATAATTAGTGGTATATCATCATTGTCAAGAATTAAGTAAAAAATTAGAAGTAATGCACCTCTTTCACCAGGCGATAGCTCTTGTAAAGTCTTACTCCCTAATTTTAGATTATAAACAGGCTGCAGATATTCTGCATTAAAAATAAAATCATAAAAGTCATTTATTTCAATTCCTTTTTTCAACTGACTATTTATATCTATAGGGTTGTTTTCGTTTGAACGGTTGTCTTGTTTTAAATTATCAATTAAATCTTCTGTAAATTTTACGAACCCTTCATTTGTTGTGAAATGAGTTTTTTCGATAATGTCAATAAGCCTTTTGTATCCTTCTTCTTTACCACAGAATGTACCTACTCTACCTTGATTAATATAGTTGAAAAAAGCATCAATAAATGAGCGAAGTTCAAGTGCAACATCTATTTTTACATCATAACGCTCTTTCAGTTCTTTAAAGTCATTTATAAATTGGGTAACTGGTTGAAAAAGTTCTTTCCTGATTTCAATAAGAGATGTTTTTTTTGTATACAAGCCTTCAACAAGCTTTTTTCTTTCTTCATATTTTTCACCTAATTCTGGTATTAGCTTTTCATTTAGATAAATCACTAACGCTTCATAAAATTTCAAACTTCCCTCAATCTCTACATTCCCTTCAATTTCTTTCTTTTTTAATTCCCAAGCCTTCAAATCATCTAAGTATTTTTGTTGTTCTTTGGCTGGTTTATCTAATACTTCTTGATCTTGTTGTAATTTCAAATTCAATATGTTTAATATGTTGACTATACTTCCGTCCTTCTCAGCATCTAGCGAACTATCAATACTTGACAGTTCGACTTCTATGGAGCTTTTTAAAACGGAAACTTTATTAGTGTCAATATTGTAAGATAATATATCTGAAATATTAATTCCATTTTTTGTTAAGATTTGAGCATATTCATTGTCTACATTTAGAATCTTTTTAAATTGTTCATCAATGCTTTTAAAATAGGAAGTAACTCTAATTAATTCTTCTTTTTTAATTGTAAGATTTAATTTAGATTGTTTTTTAGTTTTAATATCTTCCTCTAAAACTTTTATTCGTCCTCTCAGTTTAGTCAATTCATCAATGATCTTTTTATTCTCTTCACTTTCTTGACCTGTTACAGGTTTCTTTGGTTCAGTTGTTTGGTGAGCTTTTAATTCACCTTTCTTTAACTCTAATTGATTTTCAATTGTTTTTTTATAGTCAAACGTAGCTTTTCTTTCAAGTAAAGAAATTTCTTTATTTAGGCTGCTTATGTTTGCTTGTATTTGAGCAATCTCATCGTTTACTAAACTGGATTTGTAGTTTATTAATTCATCAAGTGAAGATTTACCCAACCTTTTATCATTTGGAGTATGGGAATAAATTATTTGTTTTAATTCTTTTTCAAAATCATCACTTTCTATATTTGTGCATAATCTTTCCAAAAAATTTTGCGGAATGTATTTAACCCTTTCAGGTAAATTTTTATCCGGATTAGAATTAAGTGACTTTGTAATGGGAGTATTATCTTCCCAAATCAATGTTGCCTCAAAACGTTCTGATAAATTGTATGGTTTAGATTTACGGAATTTACTTGAAGTTAAAAATGAAAAGTTTGTTGGATCTTGATGTGTGTTGCCACATAAACTTATTATGTCTGTTACTGCACTTTTTCCGTTTCCTTTATTCCCGATGACTGCAACTAAACCACTATTTAGGTCAACATTAAAATTTTCAAACCAAATATCATCTATTGAAGCACCGGCAATTTTATTTACTGAAATAGATTTGATGAATTTAGTTTGATTTTCCCGTACTCTTTTTAATAAATTAGGTTCAGCTCCAATAAATACTCTATCAGTCTCAATTAAAGTTTGTTTTAGCCCTGCAAATGTAACATCTGCTTTAATCCATGTTATCTGTGAATTGTCGCAAACATTGCCATCTTTATCTCTCTTTTCATAAGATTTGCCTAACTTATTATTTAGGTCATCAAATGAATGAGCATCTGAACCAGAATAAACTGGACATTTTTTTGCAGTTTCTTGGCTTCCATCTTGCCTTAGTTCATATCGTTTAGGATTAAGAAAGTATGCAGTACTACTATAATTGCCAAAGAATGCATCACATATTTTGTCAATTTCGTCTGTAATGTTAAGCTTTCTGGGAGATTTCGTATCTGCTCTTAGTCCTTGATTGTTAGAAGCTGCTATTATTAGATAACATTCTTTATCTCCAAATACTTTTTTTAATGTGGGCTTTAAATCAGAGTATTTTACACCAGCTTTCTGAAAATCTGCTAAAGATTTTAATTTATCACAAGTAAGATTAACTCCATTTGATGAAATATTTGTCTCAAGTTTTGACAAAAAGTCTTTAATATCTGATTCAAGAATATTATTATTGAATAATAAATGGATATTTACCTCTTCACCCACTTTATTTACTGAGACTTCTAATCTAAATTCTATATTAGGAAAGAAAACTTTTTTCGAATCTGGAAATTTATGGGAAAAGATTTCTTTAAACTTAAAATAGTTATCTACTGAAAAATAATCTGTTATTCCAAAGACTTCGACGTCAGAGTTTTCAACTATTTCACAATATCGAATCCATTTGTCATTTTCATCGCTCAATTCATATCCTTTTGGATTTAATTTAGTTTCAGGAGTATGAAGGTGTAAATCCCATTTTCTCCAAATTGCACCCGTGTCCATTTTTTCCATTTTAGATTTATTTTTATTAGTTAGCTGTAACAAAAACATAAAGTACTTAAAGAAATTCTAATTGCTTTAAATTTTCCCCTGCTACCGCACATTGCAATATGTGGGTATTACTACATTATAATCACATTATCTAATATACTTTTATCTCCATCATATTCTCCCACACGATACAATCGTAGGAAGTAGGGGCAATGTGTCCATAGATAAGCAGATTTCTTGAATGACTACCTTCATCTGCCGATTATGCCTGTTAGATAAAAATTAATGCACTGTAGCTTAAATTTGTAATCCAAGTTCTTGTATTCTTTGGATTCATAATCCAATAACACATCCGGCTGTAAAGCAGATTTATTTTTCGGATTGAATATCCTATAATACATATACTTGGGATTGCATAACTTGTTACGATCTATAGAAATCCCAACGACAAGCACACAGTTCTTTACTCTTTTAATGAGCATATCCGGGTGGACGGGGTAACCTTGTCCTACTTTACTTTTAATCAAAACAAATTCATACTAATTAAAGCATTGGGTAGTGAACTATTTCCCATTTCATTAGCTCTCCACGATTGATGTTGTTTTAATCTCTTGATGAACAGCAAAGATAGAAGTTTAATTTTATTAATTGATAGTATTATTAAATAAATTTCATACTAACTAACAAGTTTTCGTTTATCATTCTGATAAATTCCAGCTATTAGTCCTGCCAAGGGTTCAGGCGTTGTTAAATAATTAGACACGCTTTTCTTAAAATGGGCCCAATATATGTCCTGTTTACCTCCGCCTTTCGTTCTTACTTGCCATAGGGTTGCTATAGGGTTGCCATAGGGTTGCCATAGGGTTGCCATAGGGTTGATATAGGGTTGATATAGGGTTGATATAGGTAGACCTAAGGAAACCCTATGGCAACCCTAAGGAAAGTCTATACAAACCCTCTTTCTACCAAAGCCGAAAGCAGGTTAATGGATAATGGATTAATATAAACAAAGAGCAAAAACCAGGAATATAAAATCAGAATAGCTCCAGTTATGTTAATCTTAGTTTGTCATTTACAGTTACGCGTCAAACCGTGAAAGAAACGGTTGGACGCTGATACACCATTTTAAACTTAACAGAACACAACATGCTTCTAATAGATTCAATTCGGGGATCACATAATCTTTGATTTTTATCCTGCATCCTCAGTTAATTGAATTTATTTTCTATTTTTGTACCTGACTTATCAACCTATCAGGAATTTAAACCATTAAATGATACGATTATGGCTCTACAATTCAGAATTCAGCTAAAGAATGTTCAGAAACCACCAGTTTGGAGGAAAGTAATTGTTCCCGAACACTTTACTTTTGAACAATTTCATTTGGTGATACAGGAAGCATTTGGATGGGGGAATTATCATCTATATCAATTTTCACCTTCCGGTTACGGCTCTTATCCTGTCATTGCCATGCCATCCGTAGATGATTGGGAGAAACCGGATAAGAATGCTGCTAAAATAAAATTATCATCTGTTTTTAAAGCTGAAAATCAAAAATATACCTATATTTATGACTTTGGCGATGATTGGATACATAGCATTATCCTGGAAAAAAAACTTCCTGATAAAGCATTAAAAGCATCATGCCTGGCCGGTAAAGGGGCTTGTCCTCCCGAAGATTGCGGCGGGCCGTGGGGTTATGAGCGAATGAAAGAGATATTGAAAGATCCGAAACATGAGGAGTATAAGGAACTGAAAGAATGGATCGGCATCGAGGACATACACGACAGATTTCATCCCGAGGCATTTGATATTGAATTTATAAATGAGTTACTCTCTGAAATTTAGTTTAATGATTATCCGCAAAGTCTACTAAGTCCCCGCGATCATAGATTGAACGGCAATAAAGAGAACTACAATAGGCTGAAAAATGCATTTAATAAGGGAATAAGGGTGGGGGTTGTGGTAGTTAGGTTTTCTACGAAGGGTAAAAAAAAAGAAAAATATGGTACATTCAGGTTTATCGGAAAGGTTTTTTAATATTATACAATAAATTGATAATTAGCAACTTGCAATTAGTCAGATAGTAGTGTGAAAACAAAAATATGGTTTTTTATTCAATACCCTTATTTTTAGATATTAACCCTTCATAGAAAACCGCCCCCCATTCTAAACCTTATTCCCTTATTTTTGTATTATTACTTAACGTTCAATTCGTAAGCCACATTTTTAAATAGTTACGTTTTTACACAGCCTGTGTAGTGGTTAGGTTCATGTTCTATTCATTTTGTCCATATATTTAGCTTCGCCGATTTTCAATTCATACAGGACTATTCACATTTAAAACCTTTGAATTTGAATTATCTGCAAGAAAAACCTATACTTCATTGAAACGGCTTATTCAAAACCAATCTTTTTGGCATTAAAGGCAGCACTGAGAAGTTGCATGGTTTCGCTTCTCACCTGATCAGCATGACTTATTGTACTCCAGAACCTGACAGTGATGGTGCAATTTTCAGGAGTTACCTTGGTATATAATATCACAGGCTTTCTTTTTGCGATCACTTTAGGCGTTTTACTGATGGTATCGTTAATGATATCATTTATCAGGTTTGCGTCCAGTTCAGTCCCTGAAAGGGAAAATGTCACCATAATGCGTTTCTCATCATTACTGAATGTCCAGTTCACTATGTTTTGCGACAGGATATTTCCGTTTGGTATAATGACTTCCGCTCCATCGGGGGTAC
>TBL_comb47_HYPODRAFT_10005137_pt1 | contig 14730 bp, 16 predicted proteins | sample TroBogypolimnion_40_FD_10682 | JGI IMG/M metagenome (IMG submission 10682)
ATTTTTTGTTAAGCCAGGTATGGAGGCTGACTATTTCATTCTCTTTTTAATCTTAGGTTTAACTGGTTTTGTTGGCGCTTTCTTTGCAAATTTTAATAATTCAATAATTGCCATGCAAAGATATGATTTGCAACTGAAAATTAGTATGACTTTTTTATTACTATCTAATGTTAGTATGCTTGTTCTGGCCTCCCTAGGTTATAAATTAGTCCCCATCTTGTTAGCTCAATTTATTGTGGCTATTTTTTGTTCCTTATCATATTTTTTTATAACCAAGAAAATTTTTTTACCGTTAAAATTGAAATACGCCTGGGATAAAACAGAATTAATAAATAATTATAAATTCGCTTTGCCTTTGGCCTTTAATAATTTAGCCAGTTCATCGTTAGTTCATTTTGATAAACTACTGGTACCTATGTTCTACGGTAGCGCGGCATTAACTTATTACAGTGTGCCGGGTAGCGTAGCCACTAAAATATCTAGCATTTCTGGAACTTTTTCTTCCTTGTTGTTTCCCATCACGGTTAATCTTCAAGCCCTAAATGACACGGAAAAAATTAAGCGGGTGTATATTAGATCGGTTCGTTTGATTACAATCCTATCTTCAGCCATTGCTTTATCAATTATTTTTACAGCCGATAAAATTTTACTTTATTGGTTGAATGATAGTTTTGTAAAACAATCAGCTGTTGTTTTAATCCTCTTAGTTTTAACTAATTTTGTTCTAGCTTTATTTAGTCCTTTGTCGAATTTATTGATGGCGATGAATAAAATGAAATTTTTGACGACTGGCTCGCTGGTTATGGCTGGTATTAATATTATTACTTTATTTATTTTTTTGCCTCGTTATGGTATTAACGGCGCGGCCCTGTCTTATCTGATTTCAGTATTATTTGTTTTTTACATGTTCCAATTCGCTGAGAAAAAATATTTTAATATTAAAGAAAATATTCATTTGAAACTACTGATTAAAATAATTCTAACTACTATTCCTTTTTTTATAATCACCAGATTTTTTCTCTATCCACTAATTACTAGTTTTGTGACCTTAGTCTTAATCGGCCCGGTCTGCGTTCTATTATTTTTGCTATTATATAAAGTCTTAGGATTTGTGGAAACTGAAGATTGGCATGATTTTCTCCTTTCTTTGGGAAATATTTTGGTAAGATTAAAATTAAAAAAATATAATTTTTATTATGTTAAATAAACTTAAAGAAAGTCTTCCAGATAAATTTGCTGGATTATTATTTATAGATTCATTTCTCGACTATCGAGATAAACGCAGTGATAATCGTTTTTATCACATGCTTAAAGCCGATATTTGTCAGAAATTTATTAATAAAAATGCTTCTTCCGAAAAAGTCTTTTTGGATGCCGGGGCAGGTCGTGGACCATACACAGAGATTGCTCGAAAGAAATATCGAAGGATTTATTGTTTTGAATATAACCAGAATGAGCTAAATAGGGCCATTAAAAATATTAACAACAATGACCGGTCGGTAATTTTTAAACAAGTTGATATTACCAATATACCCTTAGATAATAGTACTATTGACGTCGCTGTTTGTTCGGAAGTTTTGGAGCATATACAAAATTATCAGAAAGCTATGTCTGAAATTTATCGCGTCATGATACCAGGAGGAGTGGTCTTATTTTCGATGCCGAATAATCTTAGCCTACTTTACGCTTTCTCTAGAATTAAAAATAGAAAATTATTATTGACCACTGAAGCCGAGCTTATTAAGTTGGGCAGATGGGAGCAGATGCGTCATTTAATGTTTAGTTATAAGCAAATTGAGCAAATCGCCGTTTCTTCTGGATTTAAAATTATTAATCGACGGGGGTTAATATGCTAAGATTGCCTAGTAAAGTTAGATGGATAATGTCTGAACATTTACCGTCGGTCTTTACACTATTTCTGATTTTTAATGATAAGCTTGGTAAAATAGTACCAAAATATGGTTCATTCTATTTTTTAACTCTAGAGAAATAAAATTTAAATATGTATAAAAAATATTTTTGCACATTCGCTGACTCTAGGATGAGAAAATCTTTACAAAGGATTGAAAAGCAAGCCAAAGATTTAAATTTTTTTGATAAGCTTTATATTAATGACGAGAATAGCCTTGATGAAAACTTTAGGAATGAATTTAAAGATAAGTTAATCAAAGGTTCTAGAGGCTATGGCTACTGGGTATGGAAGCCGCAGGTTATTTTACAGGCCTTAAGAGAGATGGATGAGGGTGATATTCTACTTTACGCTGATACTGGCTGCCACCTTAATAAGGGCGGAATAGAACGTTTAAAATATTATTTTAATTTAGCCATGGATTCTGTCGCAGGAATACATGCTTTTCAAGAGTGTAAAAAATCTAGTGATGAGGCTTTATATTTTATAGACGGTGGTTTTGAAAAATATTTTACTAAAGGAGATCTATTCGATTATTTCAAAGTCATTGATAATGCAGAAATTTATAATACTGGCCAAATAGCGGCCACAACATTTATAATTAAAAAATGTGAGCAGTCAGAAAAGATTGTTAATGAATGGCTGGATGTATTTAAGTTTAATTTTAATTTAGTTGATGATTCTCCTTCAAAAATTAATAATTTTGATGGTTTTATAGAAAATCGTCACGATCAGAGTATTTTTTCTATTCTATGTAAGTTAAATGGGGTCTCAACTTCATCGGCTTATGAGATTTGGCAAGATAGTTGGGATAAATTATTTTTCTACCCAATTTGGGCCATGCGTGATAAAAAAGTAAGTTTTTATTGGCGCTTAAGATGTAAATTAAATTTTTTGTTTAATAAATATAAAAAATATGGGTATTGATATTAATGCGATTAATCGTTTACTGGATTTAAAAAAAAATAATCTTAATCTGGATTCAATTGCTACTATTGGTCGTCAGGATCTCTGTGTTAAAGAACCTATTTTAAATAAAATTCTTAAAAATTTTGACTTTCATCCAACGTTAGTTGATTTTATAAGTATCTATGAAAATAAATATGTAGATAATTTACTTAAATTTTTAGGTTTTGAAAGAGTTGACTCTTTTGATTATAGCGGATATGAACAAGCTAGCGTCGTGCATGACATGAATGCTCCGGTTCCTGGTGATTATAAAAATAAATATAGTATAGTTTTAGATTGTGGAACACTGGAACATGTATTTAATTTTCCTTGTGCAATCAAAAATTGTATGGAGATGGTAAAAAATGACGGCTTCTTTATTTCAGTTACTGTTTGTAACAATTTTAGTGGTCACGGTTTTTATCAATTTAGCCCAGAATTATTTTTTAGAATATTTAGTAGTAATAACGGTTTTGCGGTTCGAGAGATGTATATTGATGATAATAAAAATAAATATTCAATTATTGATCCGGAAATTATTGGCAGTAGGGTGACTTTTAAAAATAATAGAGAAACTTACCTTGTTGTAGTTGCTCAAAAAATTGAGCAAAAAAATATTTTTGAAATTTTACCGCTGCAGAGCGACTATGTTCCAATGTGGCGAACAAACAACAGTTTAGTTACTTATGAACAAGGTAATACTGGTTTGTTCGAGCGAGTAATTAATAAGTTAAAGTCCATTGTAAGAAAAAAGAATAAATATGATAAAAAAATGTTTAAATTAATTTCTTAATTTTATAAATATAATAATATTTTATTTAAATATATGAGTATGACAATTTTTAACAAAATAAAATCGGCTTACAATAAGGAAGGTTGGCACGGTATTTCTCGTAGAATTAATATGCGTGTTAATAATTATAAAAAAATTGGTTTTATCGGAATAATTGGGAAGATGAAGGGGGCAATTATTAGAATGAAAGAGGGTAAATATTCATTGAAATACGCCTATGATAAAGGCTTTTTTATGGATAATCTAGGGGATAGTCGTCCTATGGCCGAATATTTAGCTCCAAAACTTACTAAAGCTTTAAATGTGAAGTCTTTAATTGATTTGGGTTGTGCGACTGGACATTGGGTTGATTCTTTTGTGAGGTCTGGTGTTGATGTTGTTGGTATAGAGGGCGGAGAAAATGCTAAATCGATGCTGGTTTGTGCGCCAGAAAAAGTAATTTTTGCCGATCTTCGTGAGCCACTAAAAATAGACAGAGATTTTGATATGGTTTTATCTATTGAAGTAGCTGAACATATTGAACATAAATTTGTTGATCAATACATAAACAATATGGTGAAATTTAATCCTAAGGTTATAATGATAACAGCAGCTCCGCCAGGTCAGGGTGGCGATTTTCATGTTAATGAAAAGAGTAAAGATTATTGGGACGCTTTATTTCTTGAGCGAGGCTATCGGCGCGCAATTGTTATAGAGAGCCTCGTTTCAAAATTTGTTGAAGAAGCTAAAAATGAAATTAATCCACCGGAAATTATGCGCAATCCTTTGGTTAGTCACAAAGGTGTTTTTATACCTTTTTGGATGCCCGCTAATTTATTAATTTATTCTAAAAATCCAGTTGATTTCGAATATCTTGTAGGGAATAATTAAACACTATGTTAAATAAACAAGAAAATAAGAGCCTGGATCATTTAGGAATTCACGAATTAACGTCGGTTAAAAGACGACTTTTGAATTTGTTAATTGCTAAAAAAACCGATGGTGTTATTAGTAGGGTATTAAAAAAAATTATTAATATTTTATTATTCATGCCTAGATTATTCATAAGGAGTAAAAGAAAGAAAAGTTTTGTTAATTTTTACAAGAAACATAGCAAGGATATTGAAAAACTTCTGTCTTTAGTGAGTGATAATACTTCAAGAGAGGTTATTAAGACGCAAATAGATTTTCTGACCAATTATAATAACACTACGGAACAGGATTATCTAAGGAGTAAGGGGTTATGGGAAAAACACAATCTTTTATTAAATAAAGATGAATATTTTCCCGAGGGTGTGGTTAGTCTGTCGGACAATGAAGGGTTTGTCGATTGCGGCGCTTATACTGGCGACACTTTGATTGAGTTTTTAAAACGCTCTGGTGGAAAATTTAATCATATTTTTTGTTTTGAAGCTAGTCCAAAGATATTCTTGGATTTAGAAGAAACCGCTCGTAATTCAGGTCTCGATTCATCAAAAATATCTTGTCACGCTAAAGGGGTCTGGTCTAAGAACGAAACCTTAAATTTTGCTTTTAATGGTATTGGTTCGGCGGTTTGTGATAATGGGGAAGAAAAAATATCAGTTGTAAAATTAGATGATTTTTTAAGTGAACAAGAAAAAGAAAAAATCACCTTTATTAAAATGGATATTGAGGGCGCCGAGATTGATGCTCTGCAGGGAATGACGGAAATAATAAAAAATAACAAACCTAAATTAGCTGTTTGTGTCTATCATAAACCTGAGCATTTTTGGGAAGTTCCATTTTTCATTAAATCATTAAATCCGGATTATAAAATATATTTTAGGCAACACGCTCTTTCTAGATTAGAAACTGTTTGTTACGCCGTATAATAATTTAATTTTATGTTAATTACTCGAAGCCCATTACGAATAACTCTTGGCGGCGGTGGCACCGATTTGGAATCATATTATAGTAAATACGGTGGCTTTTTAATTGCTGCTGCTATCGATAAATATGTTTACACTACTATCAATAAACCATTTATCCCTGAAATATTTTTAAAGTATTCTAAGATAGAAAACGTTAAGGATATTAATTCAATTGAACACCCTATCATTAGAGAGTCTTTGCGCTTAATAAATCCAAATATTAACCAGTTAGAATTAACCAGTGTTGCTGATATTCCCGCTGGTACTGGACTCGGTTCTTCTGGTAGCTTTACCACCGCTCTTTTAAAAGGTTTAAATTCTTATGAAAATAATATTTTAAGTCAAACAGAATTAGCTGAGCAGGCTTGTCTTATTGAAATAGATAAATTAGGAGAACCAATTGGGAAACAGGATCAATATATTGCCGCTTACGGGGGCATTACTTGTTTTGAATTTTGTAAAAATGGAGAAGTAAAAGTTTCACCACTTAAAATTAGCAAAGAAACATTATACGATCTCGAAGATAATTTATTATTATTTTTTACAGGCTATTCCCGGGCCGCTTCCTCAATTCTTAAAGAACAAAACGATAAGAGTAAGAATGATAATGAAGATATGATTGCTAATTTACATTTTGTAAAAGATTTAGGTTTAAAAAGTAAAGTTGCTTTAGAAAATGGAGATTTGCATGAGTTTGGGCGGTTAATGAATACTCATTGGGAACACAAAAAACAACGTTCCGGAGCTATGTCTAACCCAAAGATTGATGAATGGTATGAGATTGCTCTAAAAAATGGAGCGGTGGGTGGCAAATTAATTGGCGCCGGCGGCGGCGGGTTTTTAATGTTTTATGCTGAAGATAAGGCTAAATTACGCCGTGCTTTGATAAATGAAGGACTGGAAGAAGTACGATTTAAATTTGATTTTGAAGGCACTAAAATATTATAAAGATGATTACTAACCTAGTCCTATTAGCCGGCGGATTGGCTACTAGGTTACAACCTGTCAGCCAAACAATTCCCAAATCATTAATTGATATTAATGGTCAGCCTTTTATCGCGCATCAATTAACTTTATTAAAAGAACAGGGAATAACGGATATCGTCATTTGTGCTGGATATTTAGGCGAACAAATAGAAAAATTTGTAGGAAACGGTCATGGTTTTGGACTCAATATCAAATATTCTTATGATGGTGAAAAATTATTAGGGACGGCGGGGGCTATAAAAAAAGCTTTTCCGCTATTGCCAGAAACTTTTTTTGTGATGTATGGCGATTCCTATTTACCGATAGACTTTGAACAAGTTTCTAATTTTTTTGAAAGTCAAAATAGGCAAGCTTTAATGACGATTATTGAAAATAATAATCAGTGGGATAAAAGTAATGTTATTTTTAGTGATGGTCAAATTACTAAATATGATAAAAAAGATACTGTTTCGGAAATGAGATTTATAGATTATGGGTTGGGTATTATGACCAAAAAGTGCTTTAATAATGTTATAGATAATGAAGTCTTTGATTTAGCTAGTATTTACCAGAGTTTAGTTAAACAAGATGAATTAGCGGGCTATGATGTCAAAGAACGATTTTATGAAATAGGTTCCTTCTCTGGTATTGAGGAATTTAAAAAATATATTAATTAATTAACAATCATAATTTTATGGACAACATGAATTATATTGATTCGTATCTAGAGAGTGTAGAGAAAATTGCTCAGACGGTAGATAAAAAAATAATAGAAGATGCTGTTAAAATGATTTTAGAAGTTAGAAATAATGGGGGAAGGTTATTTATTTTAGGAGTTGGCGGCAGCGCTGGTAATGCTGGGCATGCTGTAAATGATTTTCGCAAGTTAGTAGGTATTGAAGCTTATGCGCCAACTGATAACGTTTCAGAGCTAACCGCTCGTACTAATGACGACGGTTGGGACTCTGTCTTTGTAAATTGGTTAAGGGGCAGCAGGCTGACCGCTAAAGATTGTATATTTGTTATTTCTGTTGGTGGCGGTAATGAAGAAAAAAATGTTAGCACTAATATCGTCAGCGCTTTAAAATACGCTAAAGAAGTAGGGGGTAAAATATTTGGTATTGTTGGTCGAGATGGCGGATATACCGCTAAAGTCGCTGATGTGGCTATTATTGTTCCTACTATTAACGCTGACATGGTTACCCCTCTTACCGAATCATTCCATGCAGTAATTTGGCACTTAATGGTTTCCCACCCACTTTTAAAAGTCCAAGAGGCTAAATGGGAATCCTTGAAATAAATGAACAAAGCAGTTTTTTTAGATAGAGATGGGGTTATTAATAAGTTAGTTTTTAATTCTAAGACTAATGAATATGAATCCCCGCACGAGTTAAAAGATTTGGAGTTAATGCCAGATGTTTTAGTATCAATTAAAAGACTTTTTGAAGCCGGTTATTATCTATTTGTTATTTCTAATCAGCCCAGTTTTGCTAAAGGCAAAACGACACTGGAAAATATTAAGGAGATACAATCGGAACTCAAAAGACAAATAGAAGAGCATGAAATCAATATTAAAGAATATTATTATTGTTATCATCACCCCCAAGGCATTGTTCCGGGATATTCGGGTGAGTGTGCCTGTCGTAAGCCGAAACCATTTTTTATAAATAAAGCGAAAGATGATTATGATTTAGATTTATCAGATTCTTGGATTATTGGTGATCAGGATAGTGATATTGAATGTGGCAAAAATGCAGGCATTAAAACAATCCTCATTCATAATGAACACTCGGTTAATAAAAGGGGGCGGAGTAGACCTGATTATTCTGTTAATAATTTATTTGAGTCTGTTAATTTAATTTTAAAATAGAAAAATATGAAAAATTTAAATGATTTAAAGATAAAAATTTTTGCTGATGGAGCTGATAAGGCTGGTATGTTGGAGATGTATGAGAAGCCTTATATTCATGGTCTGACCACTAATCCCACTTTAATGCGTAAGGCGGGGATTAATGATTATGTTGCCTTCGCTAAAGACATTATATCTATTATTAAAGACAAACCACTTTCTTTTGAAGTATTTTCCGATGACTTTGATGAGATGGAGCGTCAGGCTTTAGAAATTGCTAGTTGGGGTGATAATGTTTATGTGAAAATTCCGATTACTAATACTAAAAAAGAATCGTCATGCCCGCTTATTAAAAGATTAGCTGATCAAAAAGTTAAATTGAATGTAACTGCGATGATGACTTTGGATCAAGTAAGAGATGTCATGGCCGCACTTAACCCAGATGTTCCAAGTTACGTTTCAATTTTTGCCGGTAGAATAGCTGATACTGGTTATGACCCAATTCCACTTATGACTGAGGCCGTGGAGTTGCTAAAAGTTAACCCTAAAGCCGAATTAATTTGGGCCAGCCCCAGAGAGCTGCTCAATATTTTTCAAGCCGATGAAATTGGTTGCCAAATTATAACCGTAACCAATGACATTTTGAAAAAGTTATCATTAGTCGGTTATAATCTAGAGGATTATTCCTTGGATACAGTGAAAATGTTTTATAATGATGCACAAAGTGCTGGGTTTAAAATATAAAATATGAAAACCATACTAGTTACAGGCGGGGCGGGATTTATTGGTAATCATTTGTGTGAACAGTTACTTGATTTGGGTTATCAGGTAGTGGTTTATGATAATTTATCGTTTGGCTCAGAAAGAAATATCGCTCGATTTAAAAATAATAACAATTTTTCTTTTGTAAAAGGTGAAATACTAAATAGTGATGAGTTTAAAAGCGTTTTTGAAAGTCATCATTTTGACACAATTTTTCACTTAGCCGCTAATTCAGATATTGCTAGTAGTAGCAAATCGCCACAAGTTGATTTATTTAATACTTTCCAAACAACTATCGCTGTTTTAGAACAGGCCAGGATAAATGGAATCAAGGAAATATTCTTTTCTTCGACTGGTGCAATCTATGGTGATACTAATTTAGCTGTCACTGAAGATTCTGGACCCTTAATTCCAATTTCTCATTATGGCGCTGCCAAATTAGCGTCAGAAGGTTATCTAAGTGCTTATTCTCATAATTACGGAATTAAGGTTTGGATTACACGTTTTCCGAATGTAGTTGGGGAATATGCTACCCATGGTGCTATTTATGATTTTATAAAAAAATTAAGGAATAACCCTAATGAGTTAGAGGTTTTAGGCAACGGAGAGCAAATTAAACCTTATATTTATGTTAAAGAAATTGTAGATGCCATTTTATTTGTCTGGAAAAATGCTGATAAAGAGTTTAATGTTTATAACATCGGCGTTGATAGTCGCACAAAAGTATCCGAGATCGCTCAGATGGTAGTGGAATCTATGATGTTGCCGGCAAAAATTAGATATACTGGTGGCAGTAGAGGCTGGGTCGGTGATGTATCTGAATTTAAATATGATTTTTCTAAATTAAGAACATTGGGCTGGCAACCTAAACTATCGTCAAATGAAGCCGTTAAGACGGCTATTGAAAGAATTTTAATAGAACAGAGTCACTTAGATGATTAATTTATGGTAGATAAAATTAAAATCGCCTTTGTAAAATTTGGAGGAATGGCCGCTGGGGGAACAGAAAAATTCTTACAAGTTTTGGCCGCTAATTTGCCGAATGATAAATTTTCGGTGGATTATTTTTATTGTGATGCGGCGCCATACAAGGGAAGTGATTATCAGCATCCTGATACCGACTTAGATCGCTTGAAGTTTATGGAACTAAGCAATGTAAATTTAATTAAATTTAAGGTTGACTGTAAAGATGTGACCACGCCTACCCACCTTTGGGTTGGTACCGATTTTTGGGAAAAATTTAATGAAAATAATTATGACATTATTCAGACTGGTCGAGCTGGCTATCCTGAATATCCGTTTACTAAAATAATTAAAACTCCGATAGTCGACTCTTTACATTTATCAAGCGGAGTCGATAATCAATATAATATCTCTCGCGTTTTACATATCTCTAAGTGGTCAGCTGATGAGTGGATTAAAAAAGGCGGTGACAGCAAACGGATTGAAATAATTTCTACCTTTTTGGATATTCCTAACAAAGAATATAAAAACCTAAGAGCAGAATTGAACATTGAAGGTAAATTTGTTTTTGGTTTTCATCAAAGAAAAGATGATTGGATATATTCACCTATTCCACTCGAGGCGTATAAGTTAATTGAAAATGATAATATGGTTTTTCTAATGTTGAATGGTAGTGATTTATATAAGAAGCAGGCGCATGATTTAGGTATTAAAAATATAATTTTTTTGCCTTTTGCCGAAACACAAGAAGATATTTACATATTTCTTTCTACTTTGAATGTTTTTTCTCACGGCCGAAAAGATGGTGAGGTGAATTCAGCGGCCATGGCCGAAGCTATGCACTTTGGTTTGCCAATTGTTAGCCATACATCATCTTATAGTAATGGACATATAGAGTGTATCGCTGAAGCTGGTAAAGTTTTGGATAACGTTACTGAATATGCCAGCGAACTCAAGAAACTCATGGATGATAAAGCTTATTACGAATTTCGTTCCTCGGAAGCCAAAAAAAGATTTGCCGAAAAATATGAGTTAAATAACCAAATCGCTAGAATTGTTAAGATATATGAAGATGTTGTTAATAATCCTTTTCCGCATAAAATTAGAAGATTATATTTTCATATTTTAAATCAATTGAAAAAGATAGTTTACAATAAGTTTACTTTGACTATTTATCGTAAACTAAAAAAGATTAAAACTCATAGCAACTAATGATTATGAACAAGATAAAGGTTATTTGTTTAATGCCTGTTAAAAATGAAATCGACTTATTGCCGATAACTTTACCAATCATATCTCAGTATTGTGATGTTATTATTATTTCTGATCAGATGTCGGATGATGGTTCAAGGGAAATATATAAAAATTTCCCCAAAGTAAAGGTGATAGATAACCCAAGAGAAGGACATTCTAATCAGGTTCGTTGGGATTTATTAAAGGCCGCCAGGGAGTATCAAGGGAACAATTTAATAATATCCTTGGATGCTGATGAATACATACCGCCGAAATTATTTGATAAATTTTTGGATGAACATGACTTTAAAATTGGTGATAGTTTTCGTTTCCCGTGGATGCAATTATGGAAGTCTATAAAATATTTTAATGATACTGGGGTTTGGTATAGAAATTATCAACGTGCCGCCTGGGTGGATGATGGTAAAACTAATTATGGCGATGAAGTGGTTATAAATGATCATACCTCTAGAGTGCCGTTTAGTTTTTTGAATAATTGTCAAAGAATCGATAATATTCCTATTATTCATTTACAATGGGTGTCCTGGCAGAAAACTCAACTCAAACAAGCCTTATATCGTTGCACTGAACTAGTAAAAGATCCTAAAAATTATATTTCCATAAACTCTGCTTATTCCCATTCCTTAGACTGTAAAACCACCAGATTATCGAGAGTCCCGACGGAGTGGACTGAGGGTCTAGAATCTTTAAATCTGGTTGAAAAATTTCAACCGACTTGGCATCAGCAAGAAATTTATAAATTATTTGATAAGCGCGGAATATTATTTTTTGAACCATTGCAAATTTGGCACATTGCTGAATTAGAGAATGAATTTATAAAACGTGTGGGCAGAAAACCAGCTTCGATTTCAGAAAATAAAATTTTTAGAATTACCAAAGATTTTAAACGTTTATTGATCAAGCTAATCCATTATTAAAATATGCTAACTATTGTTACTCCTAATTTAAATAATGCTAAATATCTCGAAGATAATATTTTGTCGATTCAAAAATTATCTATTCCTTTCGAACACATTATTGTGGATGGCGGTTCAGCTGATGGCTCCCTGGAAGTCGTGGCTAAGTATCCTCATATTAAATTGTTACACCAAACAGAGAAGACGGGAATGTATGGCGCTATTACTCAAGGATTTAAAGAGGCTCGAGGGGGATACATAACCTGGGTTAATGCTGATGATCGTATCGTCTTAGAGGGTTTTAAAGCCATGCATGATGTTAGTGGTGATTATGATGTTATTTATTCGGATGGTAATTACTATTTTACCAGTGATAATCATCTTGAATTTGGTAAAGGTAGGAGATTTGGTAAATTTTTTCTAAAACATGGATGTATTCCCGCCATACAGCCGAGCATAATTTTTTCTAAGAAGTTATATGATAAGGTGGGTGGTTTTAATTATAGTAATTTTAGAATTTGTGGCGATTTAGATTTATTTGTAAAAATGGCCAGAACCCCAGAAGCTAAGTTTAAATACGTTCCCAAGATATCGACAACTTTTATGAAAAGAGGCGATTCTTTGGGGGAACTTAATAATGAGCGTTATTTGAAAGAAATTAAAGATAATAATATGCCCACTCCAAACCTGTTAGTGCGTATTTTATTTTTTATTTGTAAATATATTTAAAGTTTATGAATAATTTTCAACCACCCATTTTATTTATTATCTTTAATCGTCCTGATACGACTATTCAGGTTTTTAATGAGATAAAAAAAATAAAACCTTCCAAATTATATGTGGTCGCTGATGGGCCAAGAGTCGGTAAGGAAGGCGAACAAGAAAAATGCGAAGAAACTAGAAAAATAATTGATTTAGTAGATTGGGAATGTGAAGTATTTAAAAACTTTTCAGATGTTAATTTGGGTTGTAAAAAAAGAGTTTCTTCTGGTATTGATTGGTTTTTTGAGAATGTGGAGCAGGGGATAATTTTGGAAGATGATTGCTTGCCCGATCAATCATTTTTTAGATTTTGCGAAGAACTTCTTGATAAATATAAAAATGATGAAAGAGTGGGCATGATTAGTGGCGATAATTTTCAATTTGGCCGAGTTAAAAATGAGGCTAGTTATTATTTTTCCCGGTATTCTCATATTTGGGGTTGGGCCACATGGGGACGAGCTTGGCAAAAATATGATGTTAATATTTCATCATGGCCACAAATCAAGAAAGATAAAATCTTAAATAAGGTATTTAGCAATAGACGAGATTTTTATTATTGGTCCGCAATTTTTGATGATGTCTATAATAACAAAATAGATACCTGGGATTATCAATGGTCATTTACTTGTTTTGTAAACAATTATTTGTCAGCCATGCCCAGTGTTAATTTGATTTCTAATGTTGGTTTTAATCAAGACGAAGCGACTCACACCAAAAGATTTGGCAAATTTAGTAATATGGCCACTTCAGAATTAACTTTTCCTCTTAAGGCCCCGGAGAGTATAATAAGAAGTGTGATGTCTGATAAAATTGTGAGACGTGATAATTATCCATTTTTTAGATTTTTTTTTGGCAGACTTATAAAGAAGTATTTAAAAAGATAATCCTATGAAACGAGTTAAAAAATATATTATTAATGTAGTAATTACGGTTAGCAGCTTCTTTTATAAAAATACCAAATACAAAACTAAAGAAAACCCAGTCAAAGTCAATCTCGGTTGCGGGCTGCAGTGTTTGCCTGGTTGGATTAATATTGACGGCAGTTTGACGGCGTTATTTGGTTCTAAGAGATTTTCTTTTATCAATAAACTACTTTATAAATTAGCGGGATCGTCTGAGTATTATTCTTTTGAGGCTTATAATAAGGTAATTCAAAAAGATGGTCTTAAGTTTTTTAATTTAATTAAGGGGGTACCGGTAAAAAGCGATAGCGCCGATGTTATTTATTGCAGCCATTTTTTAGAACATTTAAATCGAAATGATGGCCGATTTTTTCTTAAAGAATGCTTCAGGACTCTTAAAAAAGGCGGCTTGCTAAGAATCGCCGTCCCTGATTTAGATTTCGCTTTTGCCATGTATGAGCGCGATGAAGTCGAGGCAATGCTCGGTCTATTTTTCTATACCTCCGATGATTATAGTTTTACCGCTCATAAACACAACTATAATTTCACTTATCTAAAAAGTATTCTGGAAAACCTTGGTTTTAGCCGTGTCGTCAAGCTAAGTTATCAGCACGGCGAGTGTCCTGGGATTAATTATTTAGATGTTTATCCTGATCACTCGATGTATGTTGAATGCAAAAAATAATTTTATGAAAATATCCATTATTACACCGACCTATAATTCGGCCGCCACGATCGCTCGGACGATTGATAGTGTTTTAGAACAAGACTATACCGACCTCGAATATATTATTGTTGACGGCGCCTCTACTGATAAGACCCAAGAGATTATTCTAAGTTATCAGGATAAAATTG